>Ga0307379_10002669_pt1 | contig 26260 bp, 40 predicted proteins | sample UN2MG_FD_202237 | JGI IMG/M metagenome (GOLD analysis project Ga0307379, IMG submission 202237) | Soil microbial communities from Risofladan, Vaasa, Finland - UN-2 | ecosystem: Environmental > Terrestrial > Soil > Coastal area > Acid sulfate soil | place: Finland: Risofladan, Vaasa | collected...
ATCCCAATATTGTCCACCCACGCAAATAACAACGGTTGCAATGTATTACCATCAGAATGCCTTTCTGTGTTTTGGATCAGTTGGATCAGGACTCCAATCCAATGTCAATGGTTGGCTGCGTGCACCTACTGGGATCTCACTTCCAGCAGGTTTGCCAATGTTGCGCAATGCAGTCGTAGCAACCTCACCTGTCACTTTGGCTCGTGGATTCTGTTCTAACAAATCACCAATCTTGACCATAAGTGCAATGTAAGTGCCATGTGTACAATTGTGCTTAACATTATCAATCAATTTGGTGGCACTCTTTGTAGCCATCGCAATTCCTTTCTTCCATAGGGTTAATATCGTCTAAGGGTAGTACGGCAGTCAATGTTCTTTTATGCAGGTTACGGACATCCTGCTACTGTCCATTGGCTCCAATGCCAATCTTTTGGCCCAAGTTAGCCAAAAGATTCATCGGCCACCACGACAATCGGTTTCAGTGGCAGGAGCAAGATTTGAACATCGCTCCTCTGATCCGCAGATCAGTATCCTACCATACCTAGACGATCCTGCCAAATTGCCTGCCCACAGGCATCCCACCAGATAGGGGAACCACCTATCCGTCCCTCACCATTGGTTAGATGGATCGCAGGGCCACGGATAAATGCCGTCGCAGACTTGATCTGGTCACACATTGTTAAGGTGGCAACTAGGGTTACAGGACTGGTACTCACCACTGTTGCTGTCACCACCAGCATTTGTTGCCATATCTAGAAGTCAGTGTTGAATTGCTCACCGTGTGGCGAGAAGTCGCAGATGCGAGAAACGAAGGCATCGTGCTCCTGGATGTGGCGCACGTGCAACCAAAGCGAGACCATATCTGCAACCACGAATCCAATCACCGCAATCAAAATCAAAATGCTAATCATCTCAACCTCCCAATGCTGGCACACCCCAGTGCATCACGTGACACACTGGCTTGCCGCAGAAGAATCCTGTCTCTACAATCCAGGTGCCTTCCGGGATATCAATGTACTTGTTGACCATATCACCCGGCTTACAACCATTCCACTCGCCACCACACTGGAATGCGCCAGTGTCATCATTGCGAAAAGCGGTGTATGTCATATCCTCTGCAAAGTACAACTTCTTGCCAGCCATCTGGTCAAACGTGACATACCGCGTGCGGCACCATTTCATCCAATCAAAGGTGAATTCTTGCACCTTTGCAGGGAACTCTTTGATTTGTGCTTTTGTCACTTTGGTGTACATAACAACCTATTCCTCTACATTCTTGGCACGTTCCAAAGCCTTCGCAACCATCTGGTATGCATCACGAGACAGCAGGAATCCTGTCTTGCCGTAGACAGTCAATGTTATCTCAGTGCAATCAGCATCCACCGCTTCCAAGGCTGCAACCAACTCTTGGTAGCAAATATCATGATGACATACTTCAGCATATTGACGTGCTTTGGTCTCAGAGTTGGCCTTCCGATACGCATACCGCTCCTCATTGTTCATCTCAATCCTCCTTCACCTTAATCTACCACAATCATACTCCTGCAAGGTAAACAACAGGTAAAGAAATTCATAAGATTCTATTAAAACCTGCCCTTGGCCCATTGTATCAGCAGCCAAACAATTAGGATTATGAACAAGGCAACTCCACATTCCATAATGTTCCTCACAGTGCATAAGTGCCAAAGAACAATATACAGCAAATGTAGATGCACAAAGCCAGTGCCAAAATGCCAAATATCTTGATGGTCAAATGTTTAATGTGAGACATTCATCCACCGCCATTGACAATGCCACTGTCAGGTCAATTGGTTTGTTGGCAGCCTTCTTCATGAACCGCATATGCTGCCCTTCTTCCTTCTTGGCAGTGTTGCGAATGTGCTCACGCATCATAGGATCCCCAGAATGCAGGAATTGCCTGTGGATTATCATATCATACAACTGCCTATCGGACATCAACCTTCTTCCGGCCTGGTTGAATGACTTGAATGGTGCAATGCCTTGTATCTGCATGTCCGTTGCCAGTTTATGCATCTGGTATGGATCATACACTACCATGTACACATTATAATCATCACACAGTTTTCTAATTGCTGGCTCAATGGTTTGCGTGAAGTCCAGTGGGTGCCCAGGCATGGGAGTGAATGCAATGACCGCACGCTCCACTACACGTCTGAATTCAGCATCCCAAGCATCCTCCGGGTGCCTTGATACAGCAACGACAGCAGCACAGTCGGCTGCATATCCAGCATCAACACCAACAATGATTGGTGTCATGTCACCTCTCTGTAATGGCCCAGCAAGCGGATCCCTACACCGATCCCAATATATCATGTCCTCAAACAGTGCAGTTGTTGACGTCACCCATTGGTTGCGATGGACACGCAGGAATTCATTTGGCGTCAGCAACTTCTCTTCAGCTGCATAGTATTCCTTTGATTGCCATGGCATTCTTGGCTCATGTGACCAGAATGTCAATTGGTTTGACACTCTGTTGACATACACGGGCATGTCAGGGAATAGTGGGTGACGTTCGCCATGGTTGACACCAACATCATACAATTGCCACAGCGTGTTGGACTCACCCTCATATCCAGCATAACTTTCCACCCATCGTAGGGCATAACCATACAAAGTTGGTGGGATTGTCAATTCAGTCCAGATGCGTTCTTTGTGTTTTTGAGCATACCCCCAAAGTTCTGACCAAATGCTCATCAATGGTTCAGAACCTGCCTCTCCTTCTGCATCGCAAGGAATAGCCTCTATGACTGCACCGCTTGGAAGCGCAATCTTGGGAGGAGAATATGTGGCTTTACAATTTTGATATCTTCCACCCAGTTTTTTGTGTAAAGTTATGCACCTTGCCATGGCATTGAAGATACGATCTTGAGATTGTTTACCATCATTTGCCAGGCAATAGATGTGGGATGCCTCATTGATCTCAGCCATGTACATGCCGACTGCTGCAGCGACGGCTGTCTTACCAGATTTCTTAGGTTCTGACCATACAACAGTGCTGTACTTTAGTTTGCCATCCCCATCACGTGCCAATGCTTCCTTGAGGATACGCTTTTGATAATCCGCAAGCCTGATTGGCCCAGCCTGCAAGACAGCAGCATCCTTGGGATTGCGAGGACGATCAACCAAGAAGTTGTCTTCGATCCACTCAATGACATCAACAGTGTCATCGCCACGGATAGGATCCAGCAATGATAATTTTGATGCCCACTCATTGGCGAGCGTTGCCATCAGCGACTTTGGTGGTTCTGGTGTTGCTATGTGGCTCAGAAGTGTCATCTAATGACTCCCAAACGCTTCAATATGCGTCTGAACCATGGCACAAATGGATATGGTCTACCGACGATCAACCCACTGGCAGCCATGTTCCTCACTATGCGCTTTGGCAATTTGTCAGGCTTTTGTTTCTTCATCCTTCACCACCATAAGATCATCCAATCCTGGCATCACAACAATTGGTACTGGCTTCCCTTGTCGTCTTGCCAATACTTCAGCGGGAGTGAAGAAACCATTCCCATCTGCCAAATCCTCGAGCATGGCAATATCATTTGGGCAGGGTTTGGTAACATTTGCCATCAGTAGGATGATACGCATTTCATTACCATGTTCATCTGCACATTTGACCAATGCATATTCTTTGACTGTGCGTGCAATTTCAGCATCCATCATGGTGATGGAAATGATCTTCTTGCCAATCAATGCTTCTATAGAGGATAGAATGTCAGTCATGCTTGCTCCAACGCCACTGCACTCTCACCTTGAATGGAACAACATCCAAGTCCAACCAATATGCTTGCACCAAACGCAGTGCATACAATATTCTAACCAACCACCACTCAAATGCTATCTTCCCTTGCATCTTGATTCCTCTAGAAACGTAATATACTTTGGCACCACTATGGCAGGTGAGTGATTGGCAAGTATGGCACTAGCATTCCTAACAATATCCATGCACTCATCACGGTGCAAATTCTCAACGAAGTCCACCAAATCTTTCACAGTCCCCACTGCCAAACAATTGACATCATCCTCAAATACACCACCCTCCAATAGCCAATCTTTGTGCAAAATCAATACAGCACCAGCATCGATGGCTTCTAAAAAGCAATACTGTGTACCACCACCATCACCATGAATTACACTCATATCCACAACAAATTCAGCATTGCTGGCAAGCATGACAGCAAACCCAGGAATAGCAGGAAATGGACCGAAATAGTATGGGCCTGTATAGTATCTGCCTTCCCAACCATCATATTTGCCAAGGATCTTGTTGTACAAATACATTCGATTGTGATTGGATCCCCACATATATATCTTGTTGCGTGGTGACAACTTTTCATTTGCCTCCACTATCATATGAGTATTTTTGTCCCAATCCAACCTGGAAAGTGAGACAGCCTTTGTATAGCGCCGACCATCCTTTGGTGTACAAGCCACATATGGGTGCTGTATAAACTTGGCCTGTACACCATACTTTGTCAACATTCCCACATTTGCCTCACGTATCACGATGGGGCATATGTTCATAGTCTTCAATATAGCATCGAAACCACGATCCATCTCAGTCCAATCATGGATTACCACTTGTGCACCTGCCTCCAATAGTGCATCTATATTGGCAGTGTCTTTGGCATATTCGGTGCATGTTATGAGCGATGGAACATTTCTAACAACGTCAATGGCATCATCCAAGCATAGGTTGCGATACGTAACGCCACAACCAAAGTCACGGCATTTATTCTCAGTCCTGGCACGAACTTTGTATACCTGTGCGTTGTATCCCATGCAGCACATTGCATTGCAGAGGTGTTGTGTGAATGTTGGAAAACCACCATACTTGTATGAGGACATATAGAACAATGCTATGTCATCCATCTCTAATCTACCTTTCGTTTGGCATTCTCAATCACATCAAAGTCCGTCGTGTCGGGAGCATGGTATTTTGGCAGCAATCCCACACGACTCCCAGAACCAGCGTTACATCTGTTACAAGGAATGAATGTCCTTTTGCGGGAGTACAAAATACGACGTGCAGACTCAAATATGGCACCAGTCCACACATCTTCCACATGTTCATGCATCACGTTCCCACATACCAGTTCGTGTTTCCAATCCATACAACATATACATACATCACCATTGTAACAAATACTCATTTCACGAAAAGGGAGCGTGCAAACCTTGTCCAAAGATCTATTGACAGGTGGTTGGGCATTACCAGCGTGATTCATTATCACTCTGGACCGCTTTTGGCCATCACGTTTGCCAAGATCATCCATTAAGATAACGATTGGACCCAATTTGCGATGATAATTATGCCAAGGAGATGGACAATTATCATTATCATAGAAATCATACACAGGCACAGTGGTGTTGCTTTGCACCAATTCTCTCAGACCATCACGCTCTGGATAATATGTATCTACTAAGATGATATCTATGCCAAGGTCGAAAATATCATTCAATGAGTGTTTGTTGGTTATCAATGATTGACCATTTGTTGTTATTTGGAACTGTGTCTTTGGGAGGCAATTCCGAAACATTGTCACTATGGAATCGAACTTAGGATGCAAGGTTGGCTCGCCATGCATAGCAAACTCGATCCTGGCATCTGGACAATAGTGTTTAATACCATCAGCAATGTGTTTGGCTATACCATAGTCCATGTATCGCAAATCATCCATGGGATGTTTGCGTATGGCTTTGATTCCACAGAACCAGCATCTGCGATTACAACCTTCCACAAGTTCTATCTGAATTGACCAAGGCTTTTGTATATCCATCTACATATACCTAACCGGTTGTTTATATGCTATCTTCCCTTGCATCTAACACATCCATAACCCATTTGATTGCAGGACGCAACTCAGGAGTTGGACTCTCACCTAACATTATGGCAAGGATACGTTCAGTGGCCTTGCGCTTGGCCCAATAGTGCATCACCAAGTATAACATTAGAACCAATTCAGCTGCATGAAATCCTGTCTCAGCACTGTGGAATGCAATAGCAGATCCCAGGCCTGCCAACAATGCCAAGAAGATTGTCATTGCAATGTCTTCCATTATGATCCTTCCTGGTACCACTGATGATAATGCCCTATACCTTCTGGACCACCTTCACCAAATTGAGCAACACCTTCCACCCTTGCTTGAGAACCAGGAATGTTGCCTGCAATTACAAACTCTCCTTCAGTTAAGCATCCAAATCCCGTTCTCGCTGTTCCAACCACATTTCTAACAGGAACATCCATTGCAACCACAATGCCTCGCAACAATCCTGCATCTTTGCCAAATCTCGCTGCCTCATCTCTTGACACACTCCAGGATTCTATTGCATTGCCTTGATAATCTACAAGATCACCCGGCTTCCAATCACCAACTGATTCCTCACTACGATGGAAACCACGATACAGACGGATTGTGTCATCTGGTTGGAAGCCAGTCTGTTGTAGAGCCTGTTGAGTATTGTCATACATTGCTCTGATGATTGCCTTGTTGTTATCCATAGTTTGTGGAGATGGAGGAGCAAGTCCAGGATAATTATTACGCATGTAATCCTGTATCAACTGTTCACCGGTTGGCCATATTCTAACATTGGAACTTGTCTCTTCATACTTTTCTGCCATACCATCCACACTCTCTTGTTGCCATTCACTCAACTCTAGACCTAATTCTTCGGCAGCAGCCATCTGAAGAGCAAAAGCACGCATATCATTGTCATTGGATGTCTTAGACCATTGTTCAATCAAGTCATTGACTTCTGCTTGATATAATCCAGTGCGTCCAGCCAAATCAACGCAGATGCCTGCCTTGATTGCAGAACGAGTGCCAGCGGATGCAGCAGACCATGCAGAAACCATGCTGCCTGGAACATCCACAAACATGCCCGATTCATCTGCCCCAGGCAATCCTGTACTTAGAAATGCACTCGCATAATCATTAGAAATATCAGCCTTCATACTATCAATTGTCAACCCACCAGGCTTGAATCCTGCACCTGCAAATGCTGTTCCACCAGCAGTGGAGGAACCACCAACCAGACCAGGACGACCAGCATGTCCATAGTTGCCAGAGCCTGGTCCGCCTTTTATTGCTATTGGGATAACAACTTTGTTTGACACCAACTTCCATCCTGGCCTTGCCATGATGGAATATATGGAATGCGTTGGGCCAACAAACCCTTTACCATCCTCGACATGCCCTTGGGCATTTTCCCCATCATCCAATATGAGTGATAATGTATCATTGGTTGCAATTACTCTTTTATTGACCATGATATACCTCGCGATTCTAATAGTGTTGTTGCTGCTATGCTAGGTTGTTCTGCAAATACAATTCTATCAATATCTGAAACCTGTACACCACCATGTACCTGTGCTTCCCAATATGTGCCTGAATCTGGACCACTTCCTTTCGGCCACAATTTGCCAAAATCTTCAGTTACTCCAAGCACATCCATACGTTGAGAAGTCTCAAACATGGAATATATGGATGGATCCATTATTGGGGATGGAAACAGCCTCGGATTTTCTGTCAAATACCCAGAGGTATCCAAAGAATCACAATTGGTGAATGTGGTTCTATCTCGCACTGTGTCATCTCGCAAATACACTGCCACATTTCCATATTGGTCCAAATATACTGTTCCTAACCTTCCATCATCTCGTTGTGTAATGAATCCATACACTGGAGGTTCTTCACCCCCAGATAGTCCCATTACATCTCTCTCAAATTCACCACGCAATTTGGGATCGTATTCACCACCACTGGTACCTGTTTCATGCTGTGTTTTTATTTTCCCATCTTCCAAAATCATCACCAAAGTTTCTTCTGTCACCCTAATTGCAACGCGAGACTCGTCCAACACGTTTAACAAATTAGAATTTGCTTCCTCTATGTAGGCATCAAAACTTCTCTCTTGTTCACCAGCACTTCGATTTGCATTTCTGTATTCCACATTCATCAATATTGAGGTTTTGCATTTATCCTTCGCTCTTAATGCCCAATCTGTCCCAGTACAAGCCAATACACTATCTGGAATGCCTACATACAGTGCACCACCAGCAGTGGAGGATCCTCCAACCAAACCTGGACGACCAGCATGGCCATAGTTTCCAGAACCTGGTCCGCCTTTGATCTTGATTCTCATCTTCACATTGTCACCCTCTTGAGATCATCGGATATTGCACGCCTGATTCTTGGATCCGTGACGTGCTCCATGACGGAATTCATGAGATATGCCACCAAGGTGTTCGCTTCCTGGTATGTCATCATCTGTTGGGCATCGATGATACGCTTGCGTTCTGCCTCAGCCACCTTGCGTCTCTGGTCAATCAACCCACAAACTTCTGACCACACTGCACTATCATTGGCTTTCATCTGCAGTGCCTCAACCAGCAGATCCTTGATCTCTTCTATATTTCTCAATTTGTCTGATCCAAGCATGCCGCTTGCACGCTTTACCATTCCCCAAGCAGCATCCGTGTCACTGGAGTCTAATCTGTCAAGGATCTCAGCAATGCGAGTGTCCAGTAATGATAATTCAGCAGCCATTGATAGTGCATCAGGATCAGTCAGATATGCCTCATATTGTTCAACCAACCGATGCGGCAAGTGCTTAGAATGTCTGCCGGTTGTGATCAATGACATAGCAGACTTGTTTGATAATCCACCCGGATTGCTTGGCCTGCCTGCACCATGGTAGTGGCAAACTGTCCATCCTCGTCGGCATGCATTGTGACAGCGTTGGCCATCACGCTTTATCATTTTGCAACGACCAACTTCATATCCATCCTCTGTATGACACCAGAAGTCAGGCAATGCCTTCTTCTTGCCAAGCTCTACAAATGGCTCTCCATTGTAGAAGACCCAGTCTATGCCTTCATGCTGGCGTATCTCAGTCTCAGGTGAAGACTCAGGCAGTGCTAGTGCTTTCTCTTCCATTTATCTGTATCCACAATGGTCCTATGCGCAAGAAGAATCCAGTGATTGGACCAATGATGTAGTACCGACGCAACCACAATGTACTCATCGGTGGCCACCAACAGCCTTTCCAGCCAACAGTGATTTTCATTGTTCTACTGGTTCCAGTGTGACAGGGATCCTGACTTTTGGCTTCTTTTTGCCACCAAGTTTGGCAGCCAATTCCTCGTGGATCTTGACTTCATCCTGGTATCCTGGTAAAGTCTTCATCCAATCATCGTTCTCGACCGTGTCAATCACAATTGTGCCTACTGATTGTGCCATTGCTTTTTCCTCCTCAATTACATTCTCGTCGGCAGGATATATCTCAACTACATCATCTTCACCATATGCAAATCTACTTAGATTATCAATCATTGCAGTAACCTCACTGTCAAGGTTCTCTTTGTGTATCCAGGTCGTCCAAGGTCTGGTGGCTCTTGTGCAATGGTTTCCTTCACCACCTCAAACCTGGATCCTCTTGGCAACAATACTTCATATTCCTCTGTACCAACCATGCCACATTTTGTGCCTGCAGATGCCTGTATTTCCATTATAACTCCAAACTGATGTCGCGCACCAGCAAAGTTCATGCCTTCCAACTCATCCAATGTCGTTGATACAAATCCTTTGTCATCTATTACACTGCCTTGTAATGTGCCAAAACGATTCGCAATCTCATGGCCTTCCTTGATGCCACGATATAGAATTACATTGTCTTGTAAAGTGGCACTGGATGTAAACCCATCCAATACTTGTATGTGCTGTTGCAATTCATTGGTTGGATTTTCATTTCGACGCAATGTCTCATTGATTTGTATATATCCCTTTCCAATATAATAATCAACCGACTTGTTGTCCCCAATGTTGCATACTGGCCCAGCAGACTTTTGTATTGCATACATAGCTGATTTGTCATATATTGGAATGGCTTTGTATGGCATAGTACCAACATCAGCAGATCCGCCAACCAAACCAGGACGACCAGCATGCCCGTAATTCCCAGAACCTGGTCCGCCTTTTATTGCTATTGGAACAATTATTGATCCCATTTTACCTCTTGCAAGAACATGTCCATCGTTGTCACATACATCGTGACGTCACCACATAGGAATGATAATCTCGATTCTGTAGAAGGCAACCAGTGGGAAGCCACGAAGATTGGTGCCCTGTTCCTGCTGAAGACCAGCAAAGGCTGCTTGCTTGCAGGACATTCACGCATCAACTGTGCCCACCAAGCATCAAACCACTGATGATCACCAGTGAACAGACTGTCAAGTCTCCAGCCCTCACTCTTCTTGCACTCAACACAATAAGGAAATTCACCATCCAAGCAAGTCAAATCACCAGCAGCATTATCATACCCCTGTGCCCAACCACCAGACATGGGTGTACGACGCAATTCTACTCCGAATGCGTCGGACAGAATCTTACCAACCTGTCGTTCGAATCCACTACCCTTGTTCTTGCTCTTTTTTCCCATCCACTCCGTGGTTCCTAGTTTGCTGTTGCCTTGATCTGCGTCCTAATTCCTCATGTACTTCCCTTGGAACATTGACATGCGTCTCAATGTCATAATCCATCATCCAGCCAAAGATGCGATGTAGGACATGTTCTGTTCTGGCAACATTATCATTCTTGCCCATGTTTCCACGCTCCTGTAACTTCTCCATATACCTTTGCCATCACATATTCCCTGTTATCATTCTCAATAGGATCACGACCATAATCCCAAATCCTTGGGGACCGCAACAACTCACCGTTCATGGCAGGCTGCTGCAACGATCCAAAGCAGGACAGGCCTGCCTCAATCAAACTGGTAAAGCCACGTTCAATGCACCATTGATACACACGTTTATCATACGGTTGCCACTGTGCATCCAACAATGCCTGCCTTGCCCCTGTCCGATCAACACTCAAGTCCATCACTGTGTAGGATGCATTGTATTGACCAGATTCAATGAATCTATGTATGCGTTCCCTCACTTTGGGAGTGGCTGCAGCAACAACATCACTGTGCTTGAGCAATGCCTTGACCGTCTTCGGGCCAATGCCAAGTACACCAGGAACATTATCACTACCATCCCCTTGCAATACCTTTGACGCCACATATTTGTAGACAGGATATCCCACCGACCGCTCAAAGTTCAGCAGCGTTGTAATCTTGTCTACTTTGCCAGGGTGCAACACATCAACTTTATCATTTACGCATTGGAGCATGTCATCGTCTGTACTGACAATGAGATTATGTCCTTCTACCATCCTGGAGGCATGGTATAGCAAATCATCCGCCTCTATGCCTCTGCGCCTGACTTGCATTATGCCAGTGTGCGGCAGAATTTGCTCAAGTTCATGCATTTGATCAAGAAACGCTTGCCAAGTAGAATCCAACTCACGTCCACTGCGATTGGACTTGTAGGATGAAACAAGTCTGCGTCTAAATCCTGGTGTGCCACCATCCCAAGCGAACAGCACTGATGTCGGCTTGTACTTATGCAACAATGCCATTAGCATGCGAATGACACCGTAAGTGACACTGGTGTCCTTGCCATGGAATGACAAATTATATGCATGTCTCGCGCGATGTGCAAGATTCTGTGCATCAACAAGAAGATTCATATACCTATGCTTTACATACAAAATTATAGCCTATGGGAAATACATCAGAATTCAGTTCCATAACATCATACATCTGATGTATCAATGATACTAACAACTTGTCCGATACGGATGGTGCATATCCTTCCTTCTTTGCGGTGAGTAGATCCGATAGAGTGCCCATAACCACCTTTGATTTATTAAAGTATATCTTAGCATCATTCAAAGCACGTGTGCGATCTTTGTCGTCACTTCCTTCGATTCTAGCAATGATATTGAGTCGTCTTTGCCATACATGTATGCTATAAATTTCCTCTGAAGCCTTCTGAGAAGCCTTTGCAGATAGAAAAGCAAACACTGCGGCTGCAATGGTTCCAATGGCAGTTATTGTACTTATAATCAAACCTATTAAATCATTCGATCCCATCATTCCGATTCCTCCTCATACATCAAACCTAGTATGGCATCACGATTATCATTATACATCTCAGCCCAAGATGCTCCTTGGAACTGCAATTCTTTGCCACCATCCAATGTCAGATATGTCCAAGCACCACGTGTCACAGCAATCTTCTCGTCTTTCAACCAATTCAACATCGCCCCTGGCTCATCAATGCCAACATTGAACAATATTGGAAATACACACTTGCCAAATGGTGGTGCCACCTTGCTCTTGGCCACATATGCCCTGACTTCGATGCCAATGACACTGCCGCGATCCTTGATATGCCCACGTAAAGCCAATTCCAGCCGCACAGAACTATAATACCCTATTGCCCTGCCACCAAAGGTGCTCATCTTGTCACCAAACATAACACCAATGTTTTGACGTGTTTGGTTCAACATTATCAAAGCAATGCGGTCACGTGCAACTTCTTGCTTCATGACACGCATCATGGTTGAGATCAGCCGTGCATGCGTCGCCATCGTATGAGCACCAAGACCTTCCTTCCGAATCTTCTCAATTTCCTCTTCACTGCTGGTGGCAGCCACACTATCCCATACGATCGTCATCAACCCTTTGGGATCCACATCGCGCTTGGCTTCTAGCAATTCCTGAATGTCAGCATACACATCCTCGACCGTCTCAGGATTGGTGTAAATGAGTGTATCGAGATTGATGCCAACCACTTTTGCCACATCAGCATCAATAGCAGTCTCAGTGTCCAACAGTGCAGCCGTGCCACCAATGGCTTGCGTTTGCGCAATGATGTGCTCAGCCAACAGCGTTTTTCCAGTACTTGTATCACCATAGATTTCTGTCATGCGTCCTACTGGCACTCCCCCACCCATTATCAAATCCAGTGGTGGGCACCCGGTTGGGATAAATTCTGTGACACGACTCAATACACCTGTATCCGCAAGGGTAATGAGTTTTGGACGTCTGACACTGGCCCTCTTCAAAATATCAAGAGACATGCTTCTCCAATTTCTCTTCCAAAGGAAGCAATTTATCAATCAAATAGTCAGCCAATTCTTCTCTGACTTTGTCAGAATCCTCACCAGGATGTACATCAATTTCCATGTACAATTGTGGCTTGATGTATTGGAACTCTCCCAAGCCAATTGTCACTCCGACGCCGACTCCAACTCTTGAATTACGTCCAGAGAAGTCCATTGTGCCTCCGCCAACTTGGAATCCATATCAGGAGTGATGCCCCTGGGGCAAAGTGGATCACTCCAAGGTTGGAAAATATCACTCAATTGCTTGCCATAGGCATGTAACCGTTGAGCAATGCAACCGCCTTTGCAAACATGGAAATGTGGACAACTACGACAATATTCCACTTCATTGTAGCCATTGTCTTTGAAATCCCGAATGGCTGTAAACATGGATGACTTTTCCCAAATCCAAGCCAAGTCCTTTGCCGATCGAACATTTCCATCATGGCTCAACGTCTTCCAACCAGCACAAGGATGGACAGAACCATCCGGACGCACAAGCATCAAATCATCCCCTGCGTGGCAAGGCTTGACTTTCTCAGGCACCAACCCAACTGCATGCCTAAAGTCAATTGGACATCCTAAACGCAAATCCAAAGTGCCGACATTGAATTGCTTGTTGCTATGCATAATGTATTGCAATTCTGAGAACTGTGCTTTTGTCATTGACAACTCATCACGATTGGTGTAGCCACGCGTCTGAGGAACGAACCGCAGCAAACTGAGTTTCTTGACACCATACAGACGACATAAGGCACATACCCCAGGAATATCATAATAGTTGTTTGCCATTGGCACCATGTGCACTTCCACATTGGCACAATTCTCTTGCACCAACCAATTTATGGACCATACTATATTTGCCAATGCACCATCGTGATTCATGATATGATCATTGCACTTACCACGGTGCGAATGTAATGAAAATATCCAAGTCACTTTAGGATAATCCAACAACTCGCCAATATGCTTGTAGCCAGCAATTGTAGTACTGTCATGGCTATGACCAGTGGTGTATATGAGCACTTTATCAAACATCTCAACAGCCTTACCGACCAGATATGGCAATTGTTCATACAGCAGTGGCTCACCACCACTGAAGGATACTACCTTGACATCCATCTCCTTGGCTTGACAAAGCAGCCCAACGTGCTCAATTGGTGTCAATTCACCCTTCAGCTTGGCTGGGATTGATCCACTTGAGCAGTGCAGGCACCCTATCAAACATTCATTTGTCAATTCTATGGACAATTCATGCAACTGTGGCATTATCATTCTCCTCTGCTAGTGGTTTTATTAACATCTTTGCTTGCAAATAGATACAATCTGCGGCATGTCCTATATGCCTCTCGTTACCACAAAAGAAACAACACCTATCACCATAATCATCTGGTCCCTCATATGGATCACCAGAATACTCAAACCAGCGTCGCCACAACACCAAGGCTTTTTCGTCATCAAGCATTTCACAATCCTTTGCCTTGCCAAGAATCACCAACGTGGGCCCAAGCCGTCTCACTGTTGGAATTCAATGGCACCAATACAAATGGTGCTTCACCTTCAGTGGTGTTGTACTTACGCGCGTTATAGGTATCAATGCACTGGTGACAAAACGCTTCCTCAGTCTCACCCAACTTTTTGCCTTCTGGATACATCCCATAATACTGATGGAACCGACGATGCTTCAGGTGCGGACGCATTGATGGAATGTATAGGCTATAGTCCCCATGACTATTCCAATCAATATACCAATACGTCCCACGCAATGAAGCCTGGTAAGAGTGGCCACCAATGCCCATCAACCGAATCCAACCAGCATCATCATTTTCAATCAATTGGCGCACATGCTTGTCCAAATTCAATGGTTCCAGCAGATGGTGGTCATCATCCAATTGGAATAGGAAATCTGATTGTGCTTTTCCAATTAACATGTTTAGATTGGTACCAAGACCACGATGTGGACCAGTGTAAGCATTCACAGGAATCCCATCGACAATAATGCGCTCAAGCATATTCCACGTTGGATCATCATTTCCATCTACCCCAACATGGAATCGTAACATTCCACTGTATCTCAAATGCCTACACAATGCACGCAATGTACTATCCAATATAACAGCACGATTATATGTTGGGATCAGCACATCAATCTCAGGCCACTCCATGATATACCTCCATCAATCTATTGACAAACTTGTATATGCGCATATGGTTCGTGTGATACAGAAAGTTTCGGATCATCCACAACCCTGGCTTGAATGTTTGGCCAAGGTATGCTACAGAATTGGTCCCATAATTCATGCCACACAAATATATCAAACGCTTTACAAGTTTAGATTGGATAATTACCATTAGGATCCCAGTCTTTCTGTGGATTTGTATTGCCTATGTCCCATCTGCCACCCCACATGCGTCTGGTTCCAGCCACAAGGTGTGTCACGTATTGCTCAACCGGAAATGCTTCCAACCCATACCCAACAGCGATGGCTGACCGCATGTTGTTCAGCACTGGTGCACCATCATTGCAAAACGGTTCCAATGTGATATACTTCTCACGATCATACATTGCAACTGCAGGGTGAATGTACCAGCAAAATCCTTCTTTTCCAGTTCCACAAACATTATCATCCGTTGACACACCACTGTATGCATCCACACAACGCTTCCACCCTGCTGCATACAGTATTGGATTGGCTACAAACCAACTGTACATAATCTCAATGAAGCCAACCTTGTTGACAATGCAATCAGAGTCGAGCATGAGCACATATCGTGTTTTGGCTTCTAGCATACCTTGGTGCAATGCTGGCCCATGCCCTATGTTATTATCATTCAAGATGACACGGGTATTGAGATTACAAGCCAACCCCATGATGTAACGTGTGGAGGCATCCTTGGAGCCATTGTCAATTACAATCAAAGGCAACCTTGCATAGAACTTGCACAACGATTCTACAGCCATTCTTGTCAGGTTGTAGGTTTTGTAATTGGTTATGATTACTGTTACATCATGTTCCATCACGCTGCAACCTCAATCAAATCAATGGTGATTCGAACTTTGCCACATTTCCAGTTTGAGGAATTTTGATAGTGCATAAGGCTGTATGGCATCATAGCATCTACAATAATCCGATCCAAATACCCATTGCTACCTACATCACTGGCTGCTTGTGCAACATCCAATTCACTGGTGTCTGATATGACAATCCCGTCTGGGTGCATACCTTCATCTGTCAAAAACAAATATCCTTCTACATCAACAACACGTGTCATTGTTATATTCCCTCCAGTGGGTGGGGCACCTCCCCCACAAAGGCACCCCACCCACCGTCACAAAAGGAGGAGAGACACATGCTCACATCAGCGACGTGCCTTTCGTCGCTGTTGCAGCCTTCGCTCAATAGTCTTGGAGGCAGGTTCATCCTCTTCCGGCTCTTCCTTTGCCTCAGGTACCCCATCCTCATCAACCAGCTCACTGTCCAAGTAGACATCAACGCCACTGGCCTTGGCCAAGTCATCATAGGTCTTGATTTGCTTGGACACCATGTCATAGATGTCACGTGCAGTCTCAAGCCACTCGTCCACTTCCTCGTCATCATCACTCAGAACGGAAGGAGATTTGGCTGCGCGCACTTCATAGCGAGTGTTGATGCCTTCTCCTGACCTCTCAATCTTGATGTCATATCCTTCGTCCGGATCGGTGATGTCACCATAGTCCGGATCCGAGATCAGACTCACCAGGCTGGTGAAGACCATTGTACCAGGGGTGAAGGTTTGCGGACCAGCATCCTCGTTCCCACGCACGATGACGTTGCACCAAAAGTGGCGCTGTGCCCAGAACTTCTTGGCACTTTCCTTGTCCCCTGCCTGGAACAGTGCATCATTCACATCGCAGACAGGGCAAGGATCCTTGCCATCGGAGCAGATCTTGGGGCAATAGAACGTGCCAGTGCCTTCCAAGAAGTGTTGTCCTACCTCCATGAAGAAATACTCCATCGTTCCGACTGGAGGCAGGATGCGGATAGTGCTACGTCCGGAGGGTGGTCTCCAGAATCCGGACGATCCCAGTTCCAATGACTGGACTTTTTCCAACAATGCCTTATACCGATCTGCTGTACCTGACATTTCCATTCTCCTTAACATAGATTCGGCTATTCGACTGGTGTGTCTATTTGCCTCTACATACACTTAACCTACATCAAAATGCTCAATACGATATTGTGCAATGTCAACAGTTTCCTTGACATTATCAATGCCAACGAAGTTGCGTTTTGTTTTAATGCATGCTACCCCAGTTGTTCCACTACCCATAGCAATGTCCAATACCAAATCTCCTTCGTTTGTATAGGTGTTAATCAAATATTCATACAAACCAACAGGCTTTTGGGTAGGATGCAAGCCACGTTCCCTATTGAAATACTGAACACTGCTTGGAACTCTAAAATCAATATCATTATGACTATTATCATATCCTTGATTCAATCCACCATAAACATCATTGCCATTAGATGCTTTTGATCTTATGCCGCATGCAATCATTCTTTTTCCAGACTCAGCCCGTTTTTGTCTTTGCGGATTGTATACTACTGTACAACAACCGAAAACCAGTACGCTTTCGTGTTCTAACATTGGCTCAAACTTTACTAGTGCAAAATTGCTTCCAGCGTTCTTCTTCCATATCCATTCATGCTTAAACCACTTTAGGTTACTCATTACCAGCATACTTGTAAATGGTTGCCTTGCAGTTGTAATGAATGCTCCATGCGGCTTCAATATTCGCTTAATCTCACGCCACATTGGTTCAAATGGAATAATGATATCCCATTTGCATGCTGTTGCACCATAAGGCAAATCTGTTATGATTGCATCAACACTTGCAACTGCAAGTGTTGGCATCACATCTAAACAATCACCCTCATACAAGACTACGTTTGACATTTCCATCAAAATGGTGGCTCTTCCTCATAACCAAGATGATCTACTTTGGCCTTTGCTTTGCGAGTGCGATGCTCATCCAGTTTGGCCTTGGCATCATGGTCTTCTTGCCCAAGCAAATCATTTTGCACTTCTACTACAGCCTTTTTCCCATGCACGCGAAGCATGTCCAGTTTGGCCTTGACGTCCCTGATCAACATGCCAGTCTGCTCAGCCTCCGCACGAAGATGGGCACCCAAACTGATGAGCATCTGCGCACGTTGTGCCATGGTTTGCTCAAGTGCACGCATTATCAAATGCTGCATATGCACTTCCAACTCATATTGGACAACATTGCGATATCCCTCTCGCATCTCAATCTCGGCAGCAACTTTGGCTTCAGTGAATTTCTCACCACCAGACGCCAAGTCACGACGCACTTCCTGGTCTGTTTGTGCTCTCTTGTTCTCCAACTCACGTTTACCTGTGAGCCAACAAGCCTCTGCCCTGGCTGCCAACATTGCTATGTAGGCATACATACTTGGCTGTTCTGAGAACTCTGCTGAGAGATTGTCCTGGATTGGGATGATGGTATCCAAATCCAACTCAACTTCACCATCTCCAACATCAATGTCTATAGTTCCAAGTTCGATTTTCATTCCTGCACCTCATATTCCTCCAAAGATCCATAGTGACTGCCAAACTCAAGATCAACCTTGAGAGGCACTGTGAACCAACTGAAGTCAATGTCCAGCATGTAGTTTGGTCCATATAAATTTGGCAGATTTTCCATTGTCTCCTTTGCCAACCATGCCAAGTCATCCAATTCACCTGGATACACATCGAATAACAAACTGTCATGTACAGTGTTGACCATCAATGATTTGAATTCATTAGCAGCCATCTGTTGGCTAATGATAATCAAGGCACACAACAATATATCACTGGCAGCGCTTTGTATTGGCATATTGATGGCTGCACGCTCGTCTCCGTTACGCTTGACTTCATCGCTATCATTGATGTGTGGAAGATATCGTCTACGTCCAAATGGAGATTCTACATATCCATGTTCTTTCACGAACGCTATAGTATCTTCACGATATTCCAAGACTTCTGGAAACAACTCATAGTACCTGGCAACCATACGTTGTGCATCATTTTCATCAATACCATACAGCCTATGCAATGTATGCCAAGAACCACCATACAACAGCGTCCAGTTGGTCCATTTGGCTCTGTATCGCATAGGTTTCCACTGCTCAGGAGTGAAGTCATCACGCTTGACATTGAACAAATACTCAGTCACAACAGAGTGCAGATCAATGCCTTGCGCAAAGATATCCGCCATGCCTTTGCAATGGCTGACTGATGCCATCGTGCGCAACTCCATACCAGAATAGTCCACTGCCAATAGACATCCACCTTCCCAAGTGTGGGTGAAAATGTTCTTCACTGGCAGATCAGCCAACAACGTACCAGGTTCCTTCTCTGGAGTTGGAATATTCTGCATGTTTGGCTCTTTGGACGACAGTCGGCCTGTCTCAGTGCCATGCAACAGGTATGTCGCATGTACACGCCCATCTACACCAGGCCACCTATCCCTAGCAGGCACCAGATAGGTGGACAGCATCTTGCCAAGCAACTTATAGTATCTGTATGCCTTGAGGAATGGTACATCGCTTTGATAATCTGACAAAACGCTCCAACTGGTGGATGGTTGCCCAGTGTTGGTCAATCCACCCGGCTCCAACCCATAATACTTGGAGCCAAATAGAATCTCACGCATTTGTACAGGAGAGTTGGGATTGAATGAGAATTTGGGATTGGACTTTGCCTTGCGTTTGGAATATGCCACAACATGCTTGTCCTGCAACATTGAGTAGAGTTGATCCTGCTGCGTCTTGTGGTAGATTTGACAATATCTGCCTACAATGTGTTGATCAAGTTTGACACCATTTGCCTCAATAGTTTCCAAGGCAACATTGGCTGGCATTATCATTTGCGTGTACAATGCTCGTTGTTGATCATTTAGATCAACATACAATCGTTTGTGCAATTCCCAAGTTGCAACTGCATCCAATTGGGCATACTTGGCCAGGATTTCCATTGGCACCAATCTCAAGTTACCGCCTCTGGAAGGATCTGCCTCCTTGTGATCCTTCAAATATGCTTCCATATCAGAGGCATAATCATACATCCCCAAATAACGTCCAGCCAAAGGTTTGAGTCCGTGACGACCAGGCACTGGATCAAGAATGTATGACAACAGCATACTATCACCAGTTGTCCCACAAATGCTAATGCCAAGATTTCCACCAACAATCAACGTGTCAAACTTGATGTTGTGCCCAATCTTAAGTATCTTAGGATCTTCCAATATGCGTTTGCAATATTGCAGTGTAGCATAATTATTGTCAATAGGAACCGCCCAAGCCATCTTAGGATTGTCTATTGCAAAAGACATCAACACAACTTCATCGCCAAATTGTAATCCATTGTCCTCAGTGTCCCAAGAGCACATTCCTGTAGCAGCAATGGCATTGTACATCATCTCGGCATCTCGTGCGGTTTGGACTATCTCCAACTTGTAGCCAACATCTGCACGTGCAACATTATCATTACCATCCAAATATTCAGCAATCTTGTCAAAGTCATCTATCCATTCTTTGATGGCTTGCTGATTGCGTAGAATGTATGCCGGGTGGAATGTTGGCACGATCGTCATGCCATCACGCTGTATGAATGTGCCACGCCAATTGGTGATGCCTGTCTCACCAAGCACCGCTTTGAGTGGAACATTTCCAAGCAGCACCACCACGCGTGGCTTGTAATGTTCCAACTCATCCATCAACGTGGATAAACAATACTGAATTTGGCGATTGGTTGGAGTCTTGTTCTCAGGGGGACGACAGTGCACCACATTGGTGTACACATGGTTATATCCTTTGAGTCCTGCATCGTCAACTGCATCACGCAACAGTTGACCAGACCTGCCAACGAATGGCACACCAACAGTATCCTCTTCGCTGTTGTGCACAAATATTCCATGTGCTGCAAAATTGTGGTATGTATCAACTTCTATATCATATACATCTTCTATACCAACACAAACAATGGAAACTATTTTATGATTGTCAACTGGAAATGGCTCATTAGGAAACTTTCCTTTGAATCTTCTCACTAACCAACTATGTGACAAATTGTGTACCTTTTGTACTCCAAGCAAATATTTGTAGTAAAATCCTGGCTCAGTAAACCGTTTCTTGACCGTTGCTTGAATCTTGCCTCTGCATGCTTCTATCTGTTGCAATCGTTCAGCATACACTTTTGGATTACTCAAAACTTCTTTCATTATCTCACTATGTCGTTTTCTGTATGCATCAGATTGCACAACAGCCTTGTGCTTCGCTATGGCATCAGGACTGAGCATACTACCATCCTCACGCATATGTAATGCCGCATGACTGCTTATAGTATGCAACTCCAAATTATCCCAACTATCATTTAATGTATTTCTGTCTATATGATGACAATTTTCTTTGTTGGTCATAGGTCTTCCAACCTTATTCCCCAACAGAAATCTGGCCTCCAAAAGCATAGATTTGGCAGATATCCCTATGTAAGAATAGCCAACATTGCTTCTATGGAATGGTTGCAAACTGGCACCCACACACAAACCATCATCTATAGAAACATAACATACATTGCCATAGTCCAAACCTTTGAATGGATCATGCTTTAGTTTGGGTTTTAATAGAAATTTATGGTTGGATGTTACAGTTATGGAATCTTCCACATACACCAAATCATCGCCATTTGGATATTTCCATTCATAGGTTACTGTATATACTTTCTTTTTGCCAGTCTTCCAAACCCTGGCAACCTTTCCCAACACCATCCCATTAGTTTCCAAATCGTAGGAATACACATAAAAATCATTCTTGCCAACAAGATCAACAATTGGAATCCCATTTGGATACTTTGACTTATCTCTATATGCAACTTCGATCAGAGTATTTCCAACCACACACCCTGGTGCTTCTCCAATATACATGATGTCACAAGCACCTGGGACGGAACCAGGCACCTCATCTGGCATCATCCTTGGGTGCTGACAAGATTCACTCAGGCCACAGGCCATACAACCAAGATTATCATTCACCTTTGGTTTCCTTCAGATACAGTAACCCAAGCATGGCATACCCAATGGCATCTATCAAAGTGTCTTGCAATGCCTCACCTGGCACCAATGCTTCACGACCGTCTGCAAGATTATCAATCCTATACAGTTTGTCTGCCAGTCGCACCAGGACACCGTGAACGCATTGTTGCTGCCAGGCATCTCCATAATCCGCATTCTTTTGCATAACCAAAGCAATGACTTGATTTGCTATGACGTGCAACTTTTCCTTGCTGACTTGTGCTTTTGGCATTATTACTAATCGTCTCCCATTGGCAACCCACCAACATAGATGCCACCATCACCCTCTGCACCCTCATATGATGGTTCCGCATCTTCTACTTCTACTTCTACTTCCACATCGTCAGTATCATCACCAGGAATATACATTATCAATCACCTCCCTATACATATACTTAACCGGTCAGTGTTCTGCTGATCCTATGTGATCAACCACTGCAACTACACGATCAAGCCAATACACGCTCGCACCAAATCCAAACACATTGTTGATGAATGCAAAGTCACCAAATCCTCTGTTGACTTCCATTCCAAACAACCACACATATGACAACCAAACACCCTTCTGTACCACAAAGTTTGGTGTGCCAACATCACCGTGGAATGGATCTTGTTCCCACCGTGTAGGAAGCACATCGTGGAATATTGCATCACGACGGAACTTTACCATTATGACTTCAGGATGGTGATTCTGTGCAACAACTTCCTTCAGGCTTGCCACGAACTCCTTGTCAATCAAATAATCATCATCATCCAAAACATAGACATATCGTCCATTGATGCTGCCATTGGCTTCCTTGAGATTGACGTCCGCACGCAACATGTCCCACTTGGGATTTTCATCCAACAGAATGAGTTGTTCATAATCTTGATCTGTTTGTGCCTTCCAAGATGCAACGTTGCGCTCGAGCCACTGCTCACGTCCAGGCATTGTACGGGTTATGACTGTCAAGAGTGGCATGCTTCCTCCAACCACTGCTTTGTCAATTTCTTTGTGGCATCATGTACCCAACGCATATTGGCTTCCCCATCTGCCAAGGCAAGATTATCATGTGTGGCATTGCAAAACCAATTGCGCCAAGGATGATCTTGATGTATTTGGAATATGATATCACTGCAATCCAACAGTTCTGCACCATGATCCAAGGCATACTTCATACGCCAACCATCCCAATGCCCTTTGCCAATGGAAAAGTCAGGGATGTCATTGCCAAACAAACCTTTGCGAAACACGAAATAGTCTGATCCAGATCCCATCCCTTTTGTATAGAACTGTCCCCATTTGTGCAAATGATCAATCAAATCTGCTTCCCACTTTGGATCATCGAATGGTATCATATGCGTCATGTAATCAGATTTGCGATATCCGCACATCATGAAATTATCAAACTCTGCAGCCACTGCTTGAACAACCACTGGAAAATCTCGTATCAATATGACGTCCGTATCAACATATGCAATCACATCATTGGGAGAACTTGCTTGTCCAAGTTCTAATATGTTGGCGATGCTTGGCACACCATACTTTGTCATTCTAACGGCTGGTATATGAATCAAACCATGCTCTTTGGCAAACTCAGCAACCCCTGTCTCATTACACATCACAATGATATCAGGCCTTGGACGAAGCAATGTCCAACTCATAATGGCATTGCGTTGTGTAATGGCATCATTCCCCTCAAATGCCAAGGGCACTGTCATGATTGTAAAATTAACTTTGTTGCCCACGTATGCTCCTCAATAGATCAGATGCGGATTTGATGATGTCGTCCTTCTTGCGTTTCTTCAGTGGTCTGGCAGGAATACCACCATACACCATCCAAGGCTCATATTCTTGCTCTGTTACCAATGTCATGGCTCCTGTAGCCATACCTTCAGGCAAGACTGCCCCAGGCAACACCACTGTTTGTGCACCAAGCAAAACAAAATTATCAATCACAATGTCCTTGCTGATTGACTTTCCTTTGAACTCACTTGGGATGCATGGGCCAGCCAACCCACCATTGACATAATCTTCACATGCAGATATGATCTGGCATCCTGGCCCAATATTAACAAAATCACCAATGAAAATCTTGCTGCCACCACCCAGCAATGTGCAATTCGCAGATATCCCAGAGAATATGCCCATGTCCAAAGCACAGGAGATGTAGGTAAAGTCATCAATGATGCTATGGTCACCAATTCTGCACAACTTTGGGTATCTGATACGCACAGCCACACCAATTATGGTGGATACACCAAGACTTGCCAAATCAGTAAAGTCAATGTACATATTGCCAGTTCTCATCTTAGTTTTCCTCTACATATACTTAACCGTCATAGCACTACGGTTGCATCTCGCACCCAAGCCAATTGATCTATTCCACCAGACAATGCCAAATTGTACCAACCTTTTCCGCCCGTAACCCACTTGCGGTATGCATGATTTTGATGGATTGCATAGATGACTGCCGATGCATCAATCAATTCTGCACCCTTTCTCAATGCATGTCCCATCTTCCATCCATCCCAATATGGCCAACCGACTGAAAATGGAGGCATCTCATCAGGAGCAAACAACCATTTCCTGAACACAAAACAATCAGATCCAGCACCAGTGGCAGCATCGAATGTTCCACCCTTGGAACAATGATAATCCTTAATTTTAACACACCAATTTGGATCATCAAAATCTATGTACAATCCGTATGTCATATATTTTCTGTACACAACAACCAAGAATGACTCATACACCATTGCCATAGTATCAATCACATCAACAAATCCTGGAAGCAATATGCAGTCAGTGTCTAAATATGCTACAATGTCATTCTTAGCAACATATTGCCCTTTCTGAAAGATGTCCGCAGTTGACATCAACCCTACATCATTCAACGCTACATCTGGAATGTGCAACAAATCGTATTTCTCAGCAAACTCCTTCACACCTGAATCATCACCAAAAAGAATGACTTCAGGCTTTTCCTCCAAATGTAACCAACTTTGAATGGCATTGTATTGACTGCAAGCATCCATATCTTTGAATGGTAATGGAACTGTCAGAATTGTGATACCCACCAATCTTCCCTCCCAACTTTCTCAAACCTAGTGTATCCAAGTCCAAACAAAAATATCTTAACAGCATCAATGTGATATGACCGTTCTGCAACTGTGCTATGCTCAAATACAATTTCCGGATGATATCGCACCAAAATACTTTTTGCACCTTGCAACACGTGATAGTCATATCCATTAGCATCAGTCTTTATGAAATCAACATTGGTTTCCACCACAGTGTCCATACTATGGGCAATCGTATGCATGACATTATAATCATGAAATTTGGTTGGCTCGCATACAGTCACAAACCCATGTTGTGTTCTATCAACTGGAATTTTCAATGTGATGGCTGCCATATTCTGTGCCAATACTATATTATACACCGCAACTTTGTTTGACAATCCATTCAATATAATATTGGACATCAACAATTCACAAGAATATGGATTTGGCTCAAATGCATATACATGCTTCACATTAGGAAGCCTTGCCAGCAATGTAAACGATCCTGTACCAGCCCCGACATCCACCATGATGGCATCCTTCATGGTTGCCAACCTGCTATGTACAAACTTTATCAAATCTTGATCATATGCATTTGCAACGCCATCCTCAGATACCATACTCCACAGGAATGATCCACCAACTTCTGGAGTTCTATCATCCAAGTGTACAACGAAGTCATCAAACAGGATGCCTTTCATAGCCATACTCCTCCATTCCAGATCCGCATATGCGATCGAATGCATTTTGTTGATCTAAAGTCCAACTTGCATACAAAGTTGCAGGAGACCTGTCTCCTTTGGTTAGTCTGTTCATATCATACTCTTGCCAAGACACCAACTCTCCATCATCAAGTTGCAACCCAACATTTTCAACCAGCCTCCTCAGTGCACTTATGTCACCAATGAGATCTTCCAACCTATGTACACCAACATACACACCAGGTATAAGATCATTCAACCACTTTGTAACCACAGTGTTTGCTTGCCACATCAAACATATACGTTCCCATTCGCTCCATTCATGCCAGTCCTGGCCAGGCCTGGACAGCATGTCCCAATATCTATGTAGCATATA
>Ga0307379_10002670_pt1 | contig 26255 bp, 16 predicted proteins | sample UN2MG_FD_202237 | JGI IMG/M metagenome (GOLD analysis project Ga0307379, IMG submission 202237) | Soil microbial communities from Risofladan, Vaasa, Finland - UN-2 | ecosystem: Environmental > Terrestrial > Soil > Coastal area > Acid sulfate soil | place: Finland: Risofladan, Vaasa | collected...
AATCCCGTGGCCGGAGGTACAGGAACGATGTACATCGATGATATCAGGCTGTATCGACCTGCACCCTAAACCGGGATTCAGCGTGAAATTGATTGTTTGATCGATTTCACAGATTCGCGTCAATTCGGGGCCTATACCTACTCGGTATAGGCCCCTTTTTCATTTATTAAATAAGCAACGGTTTTGTATTGACATCGAGAAAGAATAATGTAGAATGGCTTTTTCGGCAGCAATGATTATACATTAAACCAAGTGCTGAATAGTTCAGTAATTCCTACTATTCCCTTTTGAGAGTTTTTTATGTACGCAGACTATATTCGTAATGTAGCGATAATTGCCCACGTTGACCATGGCAAGACGACGCTTGTTGACCAGCTTCTATACCAGTCGGGTATGTTTCGGCGGGAGGATCTTGATAAACTGGCCGGCGGCGAGCATGGATTGATTATGGACTCGAACCCGCTGGAAAAGGAGCGGGGCATAACAATTTTAAGTAAAAACTGCTCGATTAATTATACGGACTGTGAAGATACCGAATATAAAATTAATATAATCGACACGCCGGGACATGCTGATTTTGGTGGAGAGGTCGAACGTGTTTTGAAAATGGCAGATGGCGTGCTGCTTTTGGTTGACGCCTTCGAAGGGCCTATGCCCCAGACAAGATTTGTGCTAAGCAAGGCACTTGAGCATAAGCTTCGGCCCATAATTGTTATCAACAAGGTTGACCGGACAAACAGCAGGCCTGATGATGTCGTGAATGAAGTATTCGATTTGCTTGTTCAGCTCGGGGCCAATGATAAAGCTCTTGATTTTCCATTGATATATGCATCGGCAAGAGACGGGTGGGCGACGACGGACATTGATAAGAAAACCGACAATATGCAGGTGATATTCGACGCTATAATAAATAATGTTCCCCCGCCGGAGATTATCCATGATGCTCCTCTGCAAATACTGGTGACCAATCAGGAATATTCGGATTATGTCGGACGTATAGCAATAGGCAGGATTTTTGCAGGCCAGCTAAGTGAAGGCCAGAAAGTTACTGTCATCGACTCAGAAGGTCTGCACACGCAGCAAAAAGTCATGCAGATTCATCAGTTTCACGGGCTTGGCCGAAAACAGGTTTCACAAGTTCAGGCCGGTGATATATGTGCGATATCAGGGCTTAATCCTGTTGAGATTGGCGACACGATTGCCTGTGCGGATAAACCTTCGAGGCTTGCGGTTATCCCTGTTGATGAGCCGACGATGTCAATGACATTCAGGGTTAACGACGGGCCATTCGCGGGCAGAGACGGCAAATATGTAACGAGCAGGCAGATTGGTGATAGACTTGAAAAGGAGCTTCAGCAGAACGTTGCTTTAAGGGTGGAAGCCGGGCAGAGTCCGGAAGAATTCAATGTTTCGGGCAGAGGGCTGATGCATCTTGGGATTTTGCTGGAAAATATGCGGCGTGAAGGGTATGAGGTTTGTGTGGGTAAGCCGAATGTAATTTTGAGAATAGTCGATGAGAAGCGTCATGAGCCGATAGAATTACTTGCTGTGGACTGCGCATTGGATTGCCAGAATTCCGTGATGAGTCTTCTGGGCGACAGGCGAAGCGAAATAATTAAAATAGATTCCAAAAGCGGCGCAAGCGATTTTATTCACATGGAATTTTTGATTCCTTCACGTGGGCTGTTCGGTCTTAACGCCAGGATGATGAATGCGACACAGGGCAGAGCGGTTATGCATCATACGTTTGAAAGATACGAGCTGATGAGGGGAGCAATACCTCAGCGAAAGGCCGGCGTTATGATTGCAACCACAACGGGACAAGTTACTGCTTATGCTCTTGACGCCTTATACGACCGGGGTATATTTTTTGTCGAGCCCGGAGAAAAAGTATATGAAGGACAAGTAGTCGGGGAGCACTGCAAGGAGAAGGACATACCTGTTAACGTCGTAAGAAGCAAGCAGCTTACCAACGTTCGGGCGTCGGGAAAAGACGATGCCGCCAGGGTAAGACCCGCAAGAAAGATGAGTCTTGAGGCAGCGATGGAGTATCTTCAAGAGGATGAGCTTGTAGAGATTTGTCCATCTTCGATTCGAATACGCAAAAGGCTGTTAAAAGAAGCAGACAGGCGGCGACAAGGTCGTGCAATCTCTTAATATTATATCAGCCCGGGCAAAGTATTGTTTTATATAAATTCAGGTCCCGATAACATTTGAAAACATAAGCGATGAGTACGGAATATATACGAAATTTTTCGATTATAGCGCATATTGATCACGGCAAGAGCACTCTGGCTGATCGTATGCTTGAGCTGACCGGTACGATTACCGCTCGTCAAAAGCTCGATCAGTTTCTTGACAATATGGATCTCGAGCGCGAACGGGGAATAACCATCAAGGCTTCAGCGGTAACGATGAATTACCAACATCAGGGCAAAACATATATGCTGAACCTGATCGATACCCCGGGTCATGTTGATTTTCATTATGAGGTTTCACGGGCACTGGCCGCTTGCGAGAGTGCTTTACTCGTGGTCGATGCCAGTCAGGGCGTTGAGGCACAAACCGTGGCTAACGCTTATCTGGCGGTTGAAAACGATGTTGAACTTTTAAGCGTAATCAACAAGGTTGACTTGCCCGCAGCAGACCCCGCCCGGGTTGCCGAAGAGATCGAACATGTTTTCGGCATCAGTGCCAATGAGTGTTTTAAGATAAGCGCAAAGAGCGGACTGGGAGTTGAGGAACTTCTCGAGGCAATCGTGACATTTCTTCCTGCGCCGGAGGATAAAAGCGATAAGCCGACCGCGGCATTAATCTTTGACAGTCACTGTGACCAGTACAGGGGCGTGATATGTTATGTCAGAGTTTTTGCCGGCTGCCTGAATATAAAGCAAAAGGTCAGCTTTATGCGCAGCGGCAAAATTTATACTATTACCGAGCTGGGCAAATTCAAACCTGAGATGACTGCGGTTGACAGGCTCGGCACAGGAGAGGTCGGTTATCTTATCGCAAATATTCGCGAGCTGTCTGATGTGACAATAGGAGACACAATTACAGATTATAACGAACCGGCCTCAAAACCTTTACCCGGTTATATAGCACCGATGCAGATGGTATTTTCAGATTTTTATCCGGGTAATAATACGGATTATTCAAGGCTAAGGGACGCTTTTGACAAGCTTACTCTTAATGATGCCAGCTTCTCATTCAGCCCGCAGAATTCACCAGCACTTGGCTTTGGTTTCCGGTGCGGTTTCCTTGGTCTGCTGCATATGGAGATAGTACAGGAACGGCTGGAGCGCGAGAATGATATAGAGGTTATTCAGACCGCTCCGACGGTCAGTTATGAGATACTGACAAAGGACAATGTCATTAAGAGGATAGAATCGCCCGGTCAACTGCCTGATCCGAGTCACATCGAAGAGCTTCGCGAACCTTTTGTTCGCCTTGAGATTATAACCGCGACAGATACAATCGGGGCGATTATGAAACTTGCGGAGTCGAGGCGGTGCAAGCTCTTAAAGACAGATTATCTGAGCCCGACCAGGGTTATGCTTGAGTATAAAGCCCCTCTTGCCGAAATCGTATATGATTTTTATGACCTTCTCAAAGGTATCAGCCGAGGCTATGCAACAATGGATTACGAGTTTACAGGTTTCCAGGCCAGCGACCTCGTTAAGATTGATATTCTTGTAAACAAGGTTGCAGTAGATGCCCTGAGTTTGATTGTCCATCGAAGTAAAGCAGAGGTACGCGGCCGCAAGCTGATAATAAAGCTTCGCAGAGCTATACCCCGTCATCAGTTTGAAATCCCTTTGCAGGTCGCTATCGGCGGCAAAATCATCGCAAGAGAAACCATCAAAGGCTTTCGCAAAGATGTTACTCAAAAGCTGTATGGCGGAGATGTAACGCGTAAGATGAAGCTGCTTAAAAAACAAAAAGAAGGAAAAAGGCGGATGAAAAGCGTCGGCAACGTTCAGATACCGCAGGAAGCGTTTATGACAATCCTCGATAACAGCGAATAGCATACGCCTTAGACGAAGTACGAACCACCTGGTTAATCATTCCAAAAATATTCAGCATCAAAGGTCCCGCCTTTCGGCCTGATGTTCCTGATAACGCAAAGCTCAATAAAACTGATTTGTTTAAGTAAAATTGTTGCTTAGTAAAAGAAATTGCATTATTTTATGCCACAAGCAGGTGAATTCGTGAGTCGTATTTCGAATGAAACAGAAACAACTAAAGAGGTTTAATGGCAGATGAACAAAAACAATTAGTGCATCAAATCGAGCCTTTCCTCGAATCCGAAGATAAATCGGAGCTGACCGAGCTGCTCCGCAATCAGAGAAGCAGTGACATAGCAGAAGTCGTGGAATTTGTGGATAACGAGCAAAGACGTATTATCTTCGATGCTATTGACAAACCAACTTCGGCGGAGGTTTTGGAAAAAGTCGATGAGGCCACCAGATCCGAGCTGTTTGAGCTGCTGAAAGATGAGGAACTCAGCAGCATTCTTAGCGAGCTTGACCCTGATGACGCTGCGGACATTCTTTCGGAACTTCCCGAAGAAAAAAGGATTGTACTGCTCGAAAGCATACCTCCCGCCGAATCGGCCGAAATTAAAGAGCTGATGAGCTACTCGGAGGATTCAGCCGGTGGCATTATGGATCCGGTTTTAATAAGTGTGTCCGAGGATGCCACAGTATCTGAAGCTATCAATAAGATTCGTTCTGCAGAGATTGATGAAGATTTCTTTTCCGTGTATATTGTTAACAAGGTCGGTAAATTTGTCGGTGACGTCCGGCTTAGATTTCTACTGACCCGCTCGGAAGGAACGAGGATAGGTGATTTAGTTGACCCTGATACAATTTATGTTACTGTCGATATGGACCAGGAGGAAGTAAGGAACATATTCAGCAAGAATGATTTAATTGTAGCGCCGGTTCTGAAGAAAAACAAAAAGCTGGTTGGGCGAATTACCGCAGATCGTATAATCGAGGTCGCGGAGGAAGAGGCTGCAGAAGACTTGTACACAATGGCAGGTACGGACGCGGATGAGCTTGACACTTTTTCGGTTTTTAACGCGGCACGTATCCGGATGACGTGGCTTTTACCTTGTTTAATCGGCACGGGAGTAACAGCTCTTGTCCTGATGTTTTTCCACGATAAATTTAATAATATGGAAGGATTATCTGTTCTTTACACTGCAGCACTTGCTTTTGTTCCGATGATTGCTGCTATTAGCGGGAACGCCGGGCTGCAAACATCGGCGATAGTGGTTTCGGGACTTGCAACCGGCCACCTCGCGGCATTGAGACTGAGTCAGGTCTTTACTCGTGAAGTACGCATCGCCATGCTCGTGGCTTTGAGTTGTGGAATTATAGGTGGTCTGGCGTGCGCATTCCTGCTTTATCTTAAGGCGCCAGAAACTACAATAAAGTCTGTCCAGCTTGTATTTGCGTTCGGGACGGCTATGTTCTCAGCAATAATGGTAGCGACAACGCTTGGTTTGTTTCTACCTTTTTTATTCCGCCGAATCCATATAGACCCGGCTATAAGCTCAGGCCCGTTAGTTACAACCGCAAACGATTCGATAAGCGTCGCAATTTATATGACTTTAACATTACTATTAGCGACATAAGCACAGAGGATGGAATTTAGGTGCGTGCTTTTGTTGTTTCAAGAAGATTCCTATATTTTCCGCAAGTTATTATCTGCGTGTTCGCCTGGTAATTACCCGTCTGCCCGGGCCTCTTTTTTTCGGAATTTCCCTAATTGCCAAATGCGATACCGGTGGTTTTTTAGGAGCAGCCATTTTTGGTACTTTCTGTCCTAACATCTGAAGCGCATTTCTGCATATCCCTCTGGTAGAATTATCGCAATGTTTCAGGCCCTGTCCCAAGATCTCCAGAGCCACTTTTTTCATCCTGCCGCGCATTTTTCTCAGGCCATAGGCTGCAGCGTTTCTCGATGGTACGGGACAATCTCCAAACAAGGTATCTTTTAAGATCTCTAAACCATCCTCCTGCATCCAGGACAATTTATAAGCGGCTCGCCGTCTGTTCGATGCATCGGAAGAGTACAACTGCTCCCGAAGTTTTCTTAGAAGTTTTATTGACGCTTCATCCTTTTCCCTGCCTGAAAGCTCTCTTTTCTCCAATTCCATAAGGCCACCCCTGTATTTAGATTACTTCCTTGTAATGTCCCCAATTCTCTAACACGATATAACCGGCTTGTCAAATATTTATTTGAAAAGAATTGTAGTTTTTCTCCAGGTACGCCCATTTGTAGATCGAGGCCGGAAAAGCCCGTATAGCAGGCAGTAAACGACAGCGGACACATTTGGTCTGTAATTTGAGCTGAAAATCAATATTGTTCAAGCATCAAGCTTGACAACGGGCTTAAAATTTTATATTATAGTTGTATAAGGGTTTGTCTTTACAAATCTTACGGCAAGAGTTTGTTGTGCCGGGCTACAACCGTTAATTAAACCGGTTGTGGCAATAATAATTAGTTTAAAAACTTTGGAGTTAGGCGTAATTATGCCCATGAAACTACCCATTGAAAGCACAATAAGCTCTGAGCATGAGCTTGAATTGAACAAGTTTTTCAGGGCCGCTATCAAAACACGGGCGAGCGACCTGCACCTTAAGGTGGGGCAGCCGCCGAAGTTGCGTCTTTTCGGAGAGTTGAAAAAGACTACCGGCGAAGTTATGACAGCGGAAAGGATCGAAGAATTAGTTTTCGGGATACTAAGCCCTGCTCAGAAAGAGTCTTTTCTGGAACATGGGACACTGGACTTTGCCCACGAGATCGAAGGTGAACACCGTTTCCGAATAAATATATTTCGCCAGCGAGGCTTGATCAGCCTTGCCGCTCGACGCGTCAACACAGTCATCCCGCCGTTTGAGGAACTGCACCTGCCGCCGATACTTGAAAAGATATGTGAAACCAGGCAGGGGCTGATTCTCGTAGTAGGCCCAACGGGCTGCGGAAAAACTACAACAATTGCATCAATGATAGACCACATCAACTATACTCGCTCGTGTCATATAATTACGATCGAAGACCCTATTGAGTATCTGTTTAAGGACGCCAAAGCGATAGTTTCACAAAGGGAAATAGGGCTTGATGTCAAAGACTATAATGATGCCTTGACGTATCTGATGCGTCAGGACCCCGATGTGGTTTTCATTGGCGAGATGCGGGATGCCAAAACCGTAAGCGCGGGAATGAGAGCTTCAGAAACAGGACATCTTGTTTTCGGTACGATGCACTCGGCAAATGCGTCGCAGTGCGTTCACCGTCTTTTGGATCTGTTCCCACAAAACGAACGAAACCTTGTAAGACAAACTTTAAGTCTGACCATTAAAGCGGTCGTCAGTCAGGTATTGGTGCCATGCCTGAAAGAAGGGGTTGACAGGATACCCGCAGTTGAGATTCTAATTGCAAACGCATCGGTTAGAAAACTGATTTCCGAAGACCGTGAAGCTGATTTACCCAGCGTTATACGAAGCTCTACAGAAGAAGGCATGCAGGACCTTACATATAACCTTTGCGAACTTGTTAATAACGGTTCTGTTGACCCAAAGGACGCATATAAACACGCACCAAATAAAGAAGAACTAAAAATGGCGCTAAAAGGTATCAAGACCACTGCCAGTGGCATTTTGTAAGATTTAACGGAGCATCTTATGCCGGATTTATTATTAGCAGCTATCGGATACGGTGGCTATATTTCAATATTCAAGTTTATCATTTTCCTGATTATGTTTTTTGCATGGATACCGCTGCTGACCTGGGTTTTCCATGACGCCACACTAATCGAGACAAAAGAGGTTTTCTGGGCAGCTATTATTCTGGGCACCGGAGCGATTGGGGTAATAATCTGGCTTCTTACGCCTGTGTTTATCGCCGGGATGCTGCTCTATTTGATAGCTGTCGGCGGGGCATCTTTGGCGTATGTTAAGCACCGCAATTCTTTGGTATTGGATTTCGACAAAGTGCTTACTGTTGACCACATCAAAAACCTGCTCGAAAGCAAAGAAAAGAAAATTGCACAACTAAAGAACTATACCTTTATAACAGCAAACAAAAATGAAATTCCAATCCCTGAACCTCGGACACCGGAATTTTTCGGCTTTAAAATAGCTTATGAAATTCTGAGCGATGCCCTTTGGCGAAGGGCGAGCAGTATAGCGTTTTCCCCGACACCTCAAGACTATAACATAGCATATTATGTTGACGGCTCGGTACTTAAACAGCCAAGTATAGGCAAAGAGCAAATGAAGTATTTCATTCGCTTCGTCAAAAACCTTGCAGACCTGGACACTAAAGAAAAGCGAAAACCACAAAAAGGTGCATTTAAGATCGCCAAGGGCGAAAATTATACTGAGTGGGAAGTGACCACAGCCGGCTCAACCGCAGGGGAACAGGTCAGACTCAAAGAAATATCACATGAAGAACTGCCAAGGCTAAACGAAATCGGCCTGATGCCAGAGCAGTACGAACAGTTAGCCAGATTCAACCAGATTAAGCAGGGTGTATATATAATAAGCGGCCCGACAAAAAGCGGCATAACAACAACACTCTATGCATTTCTGCGAAATCATGACGCTTTCATCAACCATATAAGCACTCTTGAAAGACAGGCATCCCATAAGCTTCCGAATATATCTCAAAACAGTTTCAGTCTCAGTGACACAGGCACAACAACATTCGCCAAAAAGCTGCAAACGTTAATACGAACGGGTCCGGATGTCGTTGGTATTGGTGAATGCGAGGATGCCGAGACTGCTCAGGTTGCCTGTACTGCCGCTGCTGACGGGAAACTGATTTATGTTACGCTCAAAGCTGACAGTGTGATCCAGGCATATGCCAAATGGATGAAATTCGTCGGCGACAGGAATCTGGCTGCGGGAACTCTTCTCGGCATAAGTAATCAAAGGTTGGTCAGAATACTTTGCGATGAATGCAAGCAGGCATATACGCCGGATAAGGAACTTTTGAAAAAGTTTAATATCAGCGCAGAAAAAACAAAAGTTCTTTACCGGACCGGCAAGGTTATATACGACAAACGCGGCAAAGCCTCGACATGTGAAAAATGTCAGGGAACCGGTTATTGCGGCAGGATTGGCATTTTCGAAATGATCACACTGAACAACGAGTTAAGAAAGGCTCTAACACAGACGAGGTCACTGCCGGAAATCGGCACTCAATTCAGACGTGCAAAAATGCTCTATTTGCAGGAACAGGCACTAAGAAGAGTTATCAGTGGAACCGTAGCAATAAATGAAATGATCCGGGCACTTACAACAGGCAAGGCAAAAAAAACAAAATAATTGTTAGTGGGTCGTGAATTATAGTCGAATCATGGAACGCTAAAAAGGAGATATTCTAATGGCCAGCTTAGCAGTAGTGATAATAATATTGGGATGTGCAGCTTACCAATATTTCAAAGGCACATTTATCAGGGCATTTGCAACGATAATAATCGCTATTTGCGCAGGCATAGCTGCGTTTGGCTTCTTCGAGGTTCTGGCAAACGTCTTCATCAGCCGGGGTGACACCGGCAAATTCCTATCCATTGTGCCTTGGGCGCAACCGCTCTGTTTTGCCTTACTCTTTATTATAGTCTTTGGAGCTTTGCAAACAGGTATGATATTTCTAACGCACAATCAACCGATTGATTTAGGATTTCTACCTGAGCGAATCGGGCGTGTTGTGTGCGGAATTTTCTTAGGCCTTTTGTTGTCGGGTTTTTTGCTTACGACGCTTGGGATGGCGCCATTGCCAAACAAGTACCCTTATCAGCGCTTTGACGCCAAAAACAACAAAGTTCTGCTTAACACAGACGGCTTTGCGACTGGCCTGTTCGGCATCATAAGTAAGGGCAGCTTGAGCGGCAAAAGAAGTTTCGCTACTATCCATCCGGACTTCCTCGACCAGATTCATCTAAACAGGCAGATTTCCGGCACCCCAATTGTCACCAGTAAAACTCCGGCGATAAGCCTGCCAAAACCGACAGAGCCGGCAGTCTGGCCGGCCCCCGAAAGCCTGAACGAACAGATAAGCCAACTTGTTTCGGAGCTGAATCGTCAAGGCAAACTTAAGGATGAGTCAACCGGCAAGTTAATATCTATGCCCGGGCCTGTCAGCAACGATTATCAACCTACAATAGTTCGAGTAGGAATAAAAAGAACCGCGATAAGTTCCAAATCAAAGATAAACGGCGGCGTATTTATGCTATCTCAATTAAGACTTATCTGTAAACAGCAAGGATACGGCGATGAGCTATTAGCCGGAACGGGAATAAACATTTACCCGATCGGACATTTGAAGGCGGCAGGCCAGATACAGGTAAGCACTGAAGTAAAATTAGACATTAAAGATGACTTCAAGAGTGACGCCAGGGAAAAATGGATTGACTTTGTTTTTTGCGTTCCAAGGGATTATGTGCCGATGCTGCTCGAGTTTAAGCAAAACAGTATTGTCGAGATACCGTCGAAGGCTATCGTTACCGCCGAGAAGGCACCGCCACCAGTGCTTTTTACCTACACAGCCAAAAGTGAATAAGAACAGCAGGAAATCCGAGAACTCCTTACCAGCTAACAAGCCGGAGAGAAATTGTGGAGAGGAAGGCACATTACACTTTCTTACGGCCAAAATAACTTTCTGGGCCCTGCCTCCGGGGGTTAGGCTGATAAGATGGATATTGTATAAGAACGGGTATTTCAGCTTAAGTGCTTTCCGGCACTACCACATATACCCTTAGCTGCAAACAACCAATTCTTCCAAATCCAACTCCATCAGATGCTCAAGATAAGCGTTGAGATCTTCCTCTGAAAAATTGGCGAGAAATTCCGGCTTGGCACTTCTGTTGATTTCACAAATATAATCTATCAACTCCCTTTTACTCATAAGCACTGTTCCTTCAAAAGTGGTAAAAAAGTATTATCAATCTACGCAATATCGACAGCAAACATAATTTTTCTTTAGCCAACGATACAAGCGCCGGAGTAACGACCCATAACGTAAACCACCATATAGCCGAACCACATTTGCTTCGACTACCATATATAGTCTGAGCAGCGAAACAATGTTTATCACATATTTCACTGTCCAATAAAATCGCTTTAGGCGTTTACAAATCAGGACAAAAAAATATTGCTAAATTTTTATTTTTCTATTATCTGCATTGGTCCGGACTCAACAGCGACGGAGAAAGTATGTTTGTTATCGGCCACATGAAAAGCCTTGTAAAAAAGTTATCGATATCAAGTTTTTTTTGTAAACGAAATTTCATTTCGAGCCTCTATAATTACAGATATACGGCAAGTCGTATATTTAAGCTGTGCATAGCTAAATTTTTCGAAAGTAAAACGTGTTGAAACAGGATTTCAAGGCACTGATTAACGACTACAGCGCACAGGTGCTGAACACTGCGGTGCGGATTCTGGGCGATGCTCATAAAGCCCAGGACGTACATCAGGAAGTATTTCTTGAAATATGGCGACGATGGAACAAGTACGACGGCCAGACAAACTGGAAGGCTTACCTGTACCGGACCACAGTGAGAAAAGCAATACATCTCGCCAAAAAGTCAAGGGCTGAACGGCTTTTCGAGCAACAGCCGGAATATACCAGCAAGGAAGGGCCGGATGGGTCTTTGAGGGCCGCCGAGCTGCAGCAGAAACTGGCCGGGTGCCTTGCAAGATTGCCAAAACGCCAGGCTGAAGTATTTGTATTATCGAGAATGGAAGGATTAAAGGCGGAACAAATCGCCGAGCTTTTAGGCTGTTCACGGAAAACTGTAAGAGTTCATCTTCATAGGGCAATGAAACGGTTGGCCCGGGAGCTTGGAGATTACCTGATGAAATGAAAAGGTGAATTATGGGTAAGCACGAAAACATTAATGAATTGTTAACAGCTTTTGCTCTCGGAGAATTATCACAACAACAAATATCTGAGGTTAAAATACATCTGGCCGAGTGCCCCCAGTGCAGCAATGAACTGAGGCAGCTTGAAGCATTACTCGAATGCACCAGACGCATAAGGGAATTTTCAACCAATGCGCAGATTTGTGATTCGGCCAAACAAGCAATTTTCGCAGCAGTGGAACGTGAAAAAACCAAACACACCTCCGGGCCAAACATCAGCCCGGAATCTATATGGAGAAAAATTATGAAAAGTCCAATTACAAAAGTAGCCGCTGCGGCGGTGATAGTTTTAGCAGGTTTTATCGTTATAAATCAATTCGGCGGCTCAATTGACGGTACAACCAAGGCATTTGGTCAAATAACAGAAAATATGAAAAAGATGCCATGGTTGCATGGTGTCGTAGATGCAGCAGGCGAAAGATTAGAAGCCTGGTTTTCCTTTGAGCGGAGAGTAGTAGCTAGTAAACGTGTTCCTGGTGAGATTAGATACAACGACGGTTTAAAACAAACCGAACAGACTTATATACCAGACGCAAATACAATTACGATTTCATATACCACAACTGACCAACTCGCTGAAATTGGTAGCTCGGTTTTAGATTTACCGAAATATATACTAAAACTTTTTGATGACACTAAAGAGAAAATCATTCAAGAAGCAGTCAAATACAAAGGAAAAGATGCAAAGATTTATAAAATGGCCGGCGTTTTGGGCGGCATGGACATGAGAGTTGAGATGATTGTCGATGCAGACAAGAATTTATTACTTTTTGTTAATCAGAAAGTTTTCGACAAAACGGGAACACTTCAAATGGATGCAAATGCTTATTTTGACTACCCTGAAAATGGGCCAAATAACATTTACGAGATTGGTGTTCCCACTTCAGCAAAAATCGTACGCCCTGAAAAGGACAAAACTGCGTTCGGCAAAGCTTTTGAAGAAGCAATTGAAGTAGTTGACAAAAGGGAAAACTGGCCCGAACCTCGTAACCTTGCAGTAGCATACTGGAAAGCAAGGACCGCAAAGAATTACGATGAGATGGCAATATTCTGGCCCGGCTCTGCGACATGGAATAGACAGGTTATCGAAAATGAAGAATCTATAGAATATGTATTCGGTGAGGCTCAGACAGCAGAATTGGAAGACGACATTATTGTTCCGTATGCCACTAAAAGTTACTACGAGAAGCATGGAAAATACAGCTTGAAAATGCGGCTTACCAACAGGAAAAGTACTAAAGGCCGTTATTATATTTACTCCGGCAATTAGCTTTCCCGTTTTATTGGCACATTAGCTGAAATTATATTGGTTAAGAGCTTGTATTGCCATTCTTAAGGGCAGGGTCGTTTTGCGAGAGCATCCATTTATTTAACTGGTCTCGCATCCTTCTTAAAACAGGCTTGTTCTCAGGTCTATCGGCAATATTGTTAAGTTCGTAAGGATCCGCGTGCAAATCATATAATTCTTCGGCCGGGTGATGCTCAATAATATCGAGCAGTTTGGCGACTTTGGTATCGATTTTTGCCTTCTCGACCCAGGTGTCCCAGACCTGTTTATGGCTTTCCGGGATGCCCGGGACTTTTGTAAAATGCGTGGTCCATTTGTTTTCCGGGCGAAGGTTCAGAATATATTTATACCGGGAATCCCGAACACCTCGCTGAGGAAAGACATTCATATTGCCGTCACGTGTATGGCTGGCATAGATATACTTGCGGAAGGTCTTGGTTTTGCCAAGCAATATATCCAAACAACTTTTTCCATCCAAATCCTCCGGCTGTCGTCCACCCGCGATATCGATAAAGGTTGGTGTAATATCGACAAAGGAAATCATCGCATAACAGACCGAATGAGGCTTTATTTTTCCGGGCCAGACAGCAATGAAAGGAACATGAATACCGGTATCATATACGGTCCATTTCGAATGCGGCCACTCAGAGCCCTGGTCTGTAGTGTAAATGAAGAGGGTATTATCATCAAAACCATATTTTTTCAACATGGCTCTTGTTTGTCCCACCCGCTTGTCCATCGTAGTAATGTCCTGGTAGTAATTGGCCATGGCTTTTCGGGTTAGTTCCGTCTCAACAATAAATGGAGGCAATTTCAGCTTTGCCGGGTCATAGGTTTTGTTCGGCTCCCATGTGACATGCGGGCTGCTGTCACCAAGAATCAGGCACAATGGCGTCTCGGGCTGTTTTCTGGCATGTTCTGAAAGAAACTCGTCAACAGCTCTGATATTTAAGCCTTCTCTGCGATATATTCTGGGATTAGCAAGGTTACGAGGTAATCCGGCATCTATATATTCGAAGCAGAAGACTTCTTTTGGTTTGGCATGACGTTTGTTTGCCAGTACTACACGATAGCCCAAACGGCCCAGATAGGTCGGTAGTGAGGTGACGTCATCCCGGCAGATTGTGTGATTTCCCATACATCCATTACGGGCAGGATAAAGTCCCGTCCATAATACCGAGCGGGAAGGCGCACATGTAGGTGAAGCGGCAAACATACCGGAGAACAGCATTCCCTCTTTCGAAAGGACGTCAATATTAGGAGTCTTGATATCTTTGTTCCCGTAACAGCCCAGAAAATCTATTCCATGATCGTCAGAGATATACATAACAATATTGGGGTGCTTGCCGGGATTGCCGGATATAGCGCACGATGAAGTCATCGACACAGGAAAACCCGCCGCACCGAGTATTCCAATCGCTGAACGTCGTAGGAACTTCCGCCGCGAGGCGTCCCTAAGTGGACTGCGTGTTATTTTTTGGTTCATACTTCACACTCCTTTATATATACACTCGCAACATTTATAATAACCGTTAATAATTATACTTTCGAGTCACACTCTGAGTAATAATTCACTGATACAAATCAATCATAGCTTACAAACAAGATGTTAAAAACGCTAAAAAAAACTGTATAATGCAACCAAGAGGCTTTTATCTATCAGTTAAATCTGTTACTGTATTGAAACAGGAGCGTAAGCATATTTTATGTTAATATCACATGGGATACGCAAGTTATCAAATCTTATTTCGAAAGGAGCCTGATTATGCGTAAGCTGGTTTTAATCTGTTTATTGGTCCTGCTGAAATCCTCAATCAGCCATGCAGACACGGTAATGTTAGAAAGCCGCTGGTTGAGAGCTGAGATTAATGATGTTACTGGGCGATGGTCCTTGTTAGATAAACGCTCGGGAATCCTATGGCCTTCGAAAGGGACAGCCGATCCCGGGACTGCAACGTGGCTTGAGGGCGATTTCATGAGGACCGAGAGCGCAAATAAGAATTCCATATATCTGCGCAACAAAAAGAATGGAACGGCTGTTGTCTTCGCTCTGGTTGATGAAGGAAAAGCATTAGAGCTTCGTTATGAGGACAAGGCCGATAGAAGTGTTCATGTGCTTGAGGACGCCCTGGCTATTACGGATATTGAGAGCGGCTATGCTATCGTGCCCTGCCGTGAAGGATTACTGATTTCGGCCAACAGTGGAAAAACCTTTAAGCGAGTATTCGGCACATCCGATTATGAAGGCTGCCATATGAATATGCTCGGCTTTATAAAGAGCGGCTCGGCGCTGATTGCAACCTGGGACGATGCTTACGTTTTTCCGGAACTTCAGAGTACCAAACCCTCAGATAAACCGTACACTCAAAAGCTGACAACAACGTTTGAATTACGCCGCAGTGCAAAGTCGGTACGTCTTACGCCGTTGGGTAAAGGCAACTGGAATACGATAGCTGCCGGCTACAGGCGTTATGCCGAAAAGCAGGGCCTGGCGATAACACTTAGAGAAAAGATTCGCCGTAATCCGCACGTCGAACTAATGATCGGAGCATCTAATGCTAAATTGTGGACATGTCTTGCACGGCGTATGAACGAAGAGAGCACCGAGGAAGAATCAGTCAAAATTCGCTGGACTTTCGATGAGGCCGCAAAAATCGCCGAGCATCTTCGTAATGACCTTGATATCGAGCGCTGCCTGTTTATGGTTGGCGGCTGGACGGAGGGTGGTTATGACTGCCGGCATCCCGATAACCTGCCGGCTAATCCTGAGTGCGGCGGCAATGAAGCGCTGTCGGACGCAATCCAGCGAATCCAGGCATTGGGATATGTCGGATGCTTACATGATAATGTGCAGGATATGTATCGTGATGCAAAGAGCTGGAACCCGGCATTTATTGAAAAACATCGAGACGGCTCGCTTATCACAGGCGGCAGGTGGTTAGGGGGACGAGCATACATGGTCTGTGCACCGAAGCAATTGGAACTTGCCAAACGGCCGCAGAATCTGCCCGCCATTCACGAACTATTCTCACCATGGAGTTACTTTATCGATACGACCTACGCGGTTGGGCCCCGTGAATGCTTTGATCCCAATCATCCTGTCGAGAGAAACAGCGACATCGCGTGGAAAATTCGCCTGAGTGATTACGGGAGGGAAGTATTTGGAATTTTCGGCAGTGAGTGCGGTCGCGAGTGGGCACTGCCACATAGTGATTTCTTCGAGGGACTCGTGGCCGTCAGTGGAAGGTACTACCATAACCTTAAACCAGAGGATATCGGCGCTACCGTTATTCCCTTCTTTGAGATGGTCTATCATGACTGCCAGATATGCTATGGCAAGTACGGCTACCAGGCCCAAAAGGCTGCTGAATATGTCGCGCACCATGTTTTATGCGCCCGCCCGCTGCATTATCACTCTTTCCAAGACCATCTCTACTGGCAATCCGACCAGAGCAAAACAAATGAAAACAGTAAGTCGGATATCTCCTGTTATACCCGCAGTGATAACGGCTGGGCTGAAAATATGCATCCCATGGATGTATTTCTGAAAAATACTCATGAAGTGTTGGGGCCGCTGCACAGTGTTACAGCCCATGATGTCCTGAGACAATTGGAATTTCTCAGCAAAGACCAAACACTGCGACAGGCAACTTACGGACAAGGGAAAAATGCGACAAGAATCATTGTGAATTTCTCAGCAGCAGAAGCCCGGGTTAACTCAGAACTTGGAGGAGATGTAGTCCTGCCGCCGTGGGGATTCGTAATAGAAGGGCCGCGTTTTGCAGCTTTTCATGCGCTTCGCTGGAATAAAGAAGAGTATGGTAATGGTGCTTTGTTTACACTTCAGGCAAAGGACGAGAAAGACCTGAAGAATTCTCGTCGCCTACGCGTTTTCCATGCGTTTGGGCCGGAAAACCTTCGATGGAAGAATAACATCTACAAAATAAAACGCGAGCAGGTGATACAACCTCAATAGCTACAGAAAGTTAGGTAAATCTATTGAAAAATTTCGGAAAAAAACGTTACATTTAGTATCAATGCAGGCACATAGTTATGAAATCTTTACTAAAATTCATATTCCATGGAGGGAAGTTGAGAATATAGTGTACTGAATATACGCTATCGCCTAAGCTCCTGCTTTTATATTCTCCTCCAAAAAGCAGGGGCTTTTTTTCTAAATCCGCTTTTTTCGCAGTTGAAGCCCATTGTGCTAAGTCGCAACATAACCTTTTACGATAAATTTTTTCCACTTTTAAAATTTTTCATGAGTCATTTCTGGTCTGAATTTCGCATTATAGTATAATGGAATTTACAAGAGAGCCAATCATGGAGCTTTATTGATATTAATTATGACTAAACTCTGTCGGTTTTATTTGGAGGTCGAAAATGATTAAACCAATTCTATGGGGTGTGGTTTTTTGTCTGCTCATACCCGGTATCGGAAACGGTTCGGCTGAGTTTGTCAGAATTGAAAGGCTCTCTGACCGTGTGGTCATCGGCTATTGGCTGGGAACCGGCAGGACGAACTTCGTGGCGGTAAAATCGCAGAAGGGCCTGGTAATCATCGATACCGAGATGTCGCCTCGTATCATGGCGCCAATTAAAGAGCGTCTCGAAAAGGCGTTTGGGCGCGATGACTGGGCGTATGTCATCAATACACATGCCCATATGCATCATGCAGGCGGAAACAGTCTATTCAAAGGCGCGGTTATAATCGGTCATGACAATTTACCCGCTGATATGCAGTGGCTCATCGATAAGCAGGTAGATGAAACATGGAAACGCAAGAACCTCGATAATAACGCCAGGACAATTCACAACCTGCAGGCTTTACTGCCGCGGGTCGCCGGAAATCGATTACAAACCAAGAGGATACAAGGTGAAATCAAGTTCTTCGAGCTAAACACGCAGGACATAAAGGAAGGTTTCGAAATTGTAAAACCGACTGTCACGTTTTCCGATAAATACACTCTTGACCTTGGAGACCTTCGGCTTGAACTTGTTTTTTTCGGCAAAGGGCACAGTCTGTCCGACACACTGGTTTACGTTCCGCAGGAGCGACTGCTGGTTACGGGCGCGATTGTGTATCAGCGCCGTCACCTGCCCGAGATTGGCGAAGAGTCGGAACTCCAGGACGTATATCGCTTCCTGGCGGTGCTGGACGAGTTTCTCGCCGAAGGGGTGAAGATCGATCATGTGATCTCTTCACACAGCCCGCCGCTGCGGCAGAATGATCTCCGGCCCGTACGGGACTATTACCAGAGGATGCTCACGGAGGTGCACGCGGCCCAGCAGGAGGGCCTGACCCTGGAGCAAGCCACGAAGCGGCTCGCCGTGCGGACGAAGTTCCCCGCCTTCCGTGAGCCACCACCCGGCGATTGGGCCTACGGCATGCACGAGCGCAACATGAGGAATCTGTGGCGCATTCTGCAAGAAGAAGAACAGCAGCCGAAAACACAGCACACTGGAAATTAGACACATCGACATACACTTCTAATTTGACATTTAAATACATTGTGTTATGGTGCGTTAATCAAAAAAAGTATAATTATATTGCTCGTATTTCTTCCTGGCAGAATTGATATACTTAATATAAAGGTATAAGCTTGCTGTATAATCTAAGAACAATGTCATTTGGAAAATTAAAGTCTTTTATTGGAGATTTATCTGTGAGGAGGTCGGCGATATCATTAACCTTATCGATCGGGATATGGACAGGAGCAATCTTTCCCTGCTTGTTTTTTTCAATTCCATCTGCCTCCGGCCAAACCATTAAACATGCCGTCCCGGATGAACATCCCCGGCTTTTGGGTTCTCTTAAGCGTTTGCAGGGATTGGCCGCCGAACGCCCCGAGGCTTATCAGCAAGTTGTGCAGGTGGCACGCGAAATTAATGCCGACGACCATGCGAAAATGATATCGATGGCTATTGTCTGTGCGGTAGAATCTGATGAGCAGCTTGGCAAACTCGCCGTGCAGATGGCAATGAAGTACATCAATGGCCCGATACGAAGCGGGCATGTCACCTTTGGTCACGACCTGGCTCGCTGTGCAATAGTTTACGACTTGTGCTACCAATACTGGAGCGAGAACCAACGAGCAGGATTCCAAGAATACATGAACAAAACTGTAGACGCGAATGTACGCTCGGAAACTCACGTATTCCACAATGGCTGGTATGGATACAAAAACTGGGGAATCGGATTGGCCTGCTACGCGACTTATTATGAAAACGAAAGAGCCCAATCAATCCTTCAGGCCCTTGAACAAGAATGGCTTACCCGTGCAGCACCAGCTCTCGAACTGGCCGGCGACGGAGGCGGATGGGCTGAGGGGTATTATATACACTACTGGTTGTATGAATGGCTGTTCTTCTGTGAGGCTGCCCGCTATTGCGAAGGAGTTGACTATTACGCGGCGGCCCCGAAGTTTTTCAATAACAGGGCAATCGCAGGCATGTTTGAAACTTACCCCGGGATCAAAACATACAATTCCCGCCGGTCGGTCCCTATGGGGGACGGAGGCGGCCGTACTTTCGGAGGAGACCGGGATAAGACCCTATCTGCAAGACGCATCCTGGTAAATTATTTTTACGATGACCCGAACCATCAGGTAGTTCACGCATTCAATGAGACTACACCCAGGTCCAGTGTCGGTGTATATGCGTATAAGGATTTTCTCTGGCGGAACACTTCTATCGCGAAAGGCGATATCAATGGCTTTAAGCTCTCTCACATAAGTCCGGGGCCCGGTTATGTCTATGCCCGCAGCTCTTGGGATGAAGATGCGACATATTTCTTCTTTAAATGCGGGGACCGCTTCACCGCTCACCAGCATCTGGATGTGGGACATTTTCTTATTTACAAGTATGAGGAGCTTGCAGGCGACGGCGGCCATTATGATTCATTCGGGTCAAGTCATGATGTCAACTATCACCTGCGGAGCATTGCTCATAACACGATACTTGTCCATGACCCATCGGAGACCTGGCCGAATATTCGTGCCGGCACTGTTACCGGTAACGACGGAGGACAATCGCATTCATGGCCTCACCATAATGGGGCGGTAACAGACCCTCAGCAATGGCTTAAAGGACGCAAGCTGTATGATATCGCAGATATTCTGGCATTCGAGGACAGGGGAGAGTACCTGTACGTGGCCGGAGATTGCACGCGAGCCTATTCACCGGATAAGCTTGCCTATTTCACACGTCAGATTGTGTTTCTTAGGCCCTGTATTTTTGTCATCTTCGATCGTGTATGTTCCACGAATCCGCAATTTAAAAAGACCTGGCTGCTGCAGGCAATGAAGGAACCTGTGAATGCCGGAGAGGATATGGTAGTCACTAATGGTAAGGGACGATTATTTATCCAGACTTTGCTGCCTGAAAACCCGCAGATCAGGTTAGTAACAGGAGCAGAACTTTACAGCTACGACGGCAATAAATATCTTCCCGGCCGGGATACGGGGCCTGCGCCTCAATGCCGTATCGAAATATCACCTCCCGAACCTGCCACAGTCGATTATTTTCTACACGTGCTGACTGCGACTGATGCCGCTACCACATCAGTAGAAAAGGCCGCTATTAATGTTACCGACCAGATTGTTACGGTGATAAAAGGCCCTGCAGAAATCACATTCACGACAAATGAAGTCGGAGGCAATATCATCATGTCCGGACACGAGGATAAATTTGCGGACAGAGTTATAGCCGAACATAAGTAGAAGCAGTTTCAAAACTGCTTCTAACTATATCAGGTAATAGGCACTATTCTATTGAGCCGTAAAACGATCCTCATTAAGAATATCACCATCCACACTGTAATGTCGAAATGTCACTGTTGGCTCGCCTTGCGAACGGTCAACGATGACCTCAAGGAATCCCCCAATCACACTTAAGTACTGATGCTCGGGATATCTCTTGTCATCACTCCAGCCTCCGGCATGCTTATCGCTGGCCGGCCCGCACGAGTATTCCCGCACACCTGTCTTGGCATCCACAGATACATACTGCCAGTGACGATCTCCACAAATGACGTACATGTTCTTTTGCTTGGAGATAAACTCCCTTAGCTCATCGCCTTCGTGTGTAAATTCTGCATTCGAATGGTTGTCATGCTTGTTGCTTCGATCGGGCCCAACGAGGGGTGTCGGGCTGCACAAAATACGAAATGTCGCATCCGATTCCTGAACAGTCCGCTTAAACCATGCTTTTTGCTCTTTGCCCCAGATTGTTTTATCCGGGCCGTCAGGCATTGTATTGGGGCTACGAAAGTCACGCCCTTCGACAAGCCATATCTGGAGGTCCCTGCCCCATCGAAAGGTTCGATAAGTTCGCTCGCCCATCGGGACCTGCTCTAAGAATACCGCCAGACCCTGCTCGAAAGTAAAGTCTCCCATGAATTTAGTTTTTCTGCCGGGCCAGCAATCGTTCATCCAGGTGTCGTGGTCGTCCTTTATGAAATAGCTGGTAACCTGACGATGAAATTCAACATTAGTAGGGAGGCTGTACATACGGGCCCAATGCCAGCGGGCCAGGGGTAAAGTCTTGGCCAGCTTGTCATAATAAACAATATCGCCGGTATGGACAAAGAAGCTCGGATCAAGCTTCAACATAGCAGGATAAATTTTATAGCCGCCGCCTGCAGCATCCTGGTCCGGATAAGCCTGGCCCGTTGTAACAGTGAAGACTACTCGTTCAGGTTTATCGGCACGGGGCGCCGATTTAAAGCTTCCATTTACAAGCTGTCCTTTTGTTCCTCCCTCCGCTGTCGCCTCCAAACGCACCTGATATCTGGCATTCGGTTCGAGGTCAGCCAATTTGAACTGATGAGTGTAATCACGTTTTGGATCTACGTTGTTCCAATTAGTGGAGTTCCAATTAGAAGCACCCTCCATCTTATACATAAGCCTGACTTTCCCGGGTGCGCCGGGCACGGCCCCTTCAATTGTCTGGATTGTTGAATTTTCAGGGAACTTGACAATCGGAGCTAAATCCGGCCTTCCCTTGCGCTTCTTAACAAGCTCAACTGTGTCGGAATCACTATAAAGAACCTCCGGCATAGGTGCTCCCAATCCCACTCGTTCCGGATGGCGCGTCAGACGCGTCCAAACGATAGCTTCCTTGTCAGTCACTTCCCCGATTTTAATTCCTGTGGTTTGATAAGGCCCTCCCGAGGAAACATCGCTACAACCATACACAGCCAAAAGAAGGACTATAAATACTAATTTCATAATAGGTTTCAAAATCATTCAACTATCCTTTCTAACTAAAACCTTTAGAACGCAACTCTTTGTATATTTCAGTGTATTAAGTTATGAAAACAATTATCCTTATCAATCGGTAACCGTCAAGAGATTACTTTTGTCGAGGATAAATTGTGAGATTGACAAAGAACCTGAATGTTATTACCTTTTAATCTCAATAAATATTATCTGCAGGCAAAAAGGAGACAAAGATGACACTCAAACACGCATGTATAGCTGTGACATTTTCACTGTTTTTTTTCTTGACCCCAGGTTGCAGCCCTGAAAGGTCAAATCATAATCCACAGCCAAAATCCCGCAGCATTGAGCTGATGCGGGACACATGGGGCGTTCCGCATATCTTTTCAAATACGGACACCGGGGCTATGTACGGTTTAGGTTATGCTGCAGCAGAGGACCGGGCCTTCCAGATGTATTACAATCTTCGCATAATACAGGGTCGCCTGGCCGAACTTGTCGGTGATGTGAAAATCGGAGTCACACAAAGACTTCCTCAGGGAAGGAACTCCGCTTTGCGTAATGATATAAAAATGCGCACCATCGGATACTACCGTGCCGCCCAAAAGATCGCCGCTAACCTCGACAGCGAAATCCTTTCTCTGCTCCAGGCTTACAGCGACGGCGTCAATGATTACATTAACAATCACCCCAACGAAATGCTATATCTGTTCGAAAAGTTCAACCTGGAGCCTGAACCATGGACACCGGCAGCATGCATTGCATCATGGTGGCGTCTGGCTCTTTTTTTCTCCGGCGACGGTCTGCGTGAAGCAGCCTCCTATTATGAGATTAAGGAAGGAAAGAGAAAGATTCGCATCTTTGCCCCCGAAGACGCCGCAGGTGCTTTCCGTGGCCGGCCAGTAAGAGATGATGCCTCTGTGATTCAACGCGAGGATGTCACAGACGAGTGGGTCCGGAAGGTTATGGACTTCGCATTGAGGCATAATTTGAACCGAAAAGTTGATTCGTCACCCCCACAGCGACAGCCGCCAGCTCCTCGCTTCAGCCATGCCTGGGTTGTAGGTAAAAGCAAAACCACCAACGGCTCATCCGTACTGGTCAGTGACCCGCAGACGCCGGTCCGTAATCCTTCGCTGCTTTACGAATTCCATATCAGTGGCAAGACCTTCAACGCCCGCGGTGTTGGAGTTGCAGGCAGTCCCATTATCCTAATCGGCTTTACAGAAAATGTCGCCTGGGGTTTGACTGCGCTCGGCGCCGACCAGTCTGATTTGTTCGTGCTCAAAACCGATCCCAACCATCCAGACCGGTATCTTTTCGACGGTCAATGGCGCAGCATGGAGGTTCACAACGAAACAATCAAGGTAAAAGACGGCCGGGAGCGAACCATCACATTCAGGCAAACTCATCTTGGACCGGTAGTGACATCTGTAGCTGCTGGCGTTCGTCGCGGGGATGAAGTTGCACTAAAGAGGATACCAATATGCGATATAAATAATAATACTTTCCAGGGTGCATTGGATATGATGCGATCCAAAGATGTTTATGAATTCCAGCAGGCCCTCGGCGGCTGGCGTTTTCCAAGTGGAAATTGTGTGTTCGGTGACAATAAGGGCAATACCGGTTATAAAACCGTCCTGGCGTTACCCATCCGCTCTGCCCAGGCGCTGCTGGATGGCAGGTCCGCCCACGAGGGATGGAGCTCTGAAAATGATTGGCAGGGAATTCTGCCGCATGAGCTGCTGCCACAGGTCATCAATCCCAAACAGGGTTGGATTGTCACGGCCAATCATCGGCCAATCGCATCATTCTATCCCATATCGATGGGTATTTCGACCGGCAGTCTCGGCGACACCGACCGCTCATGGCGGCTCAAGGAACGTATGCTCAAAAAAGAAATCTTCAGACCCGGAGATGTTCCTGAGTTACACTATGATACAGTAAACCCCATCAAACGGGACCTTGTGCGTCTTGGCTACCATTTGCGTGACGTGCAGAAGTATGCGCTGGAAGAAGAAACACTCATGGCTCTGGAATACCTCGAAGACTGGCGGGCCGCCGGATTCAAATCCGAAATGGCTATAAAGGGAACGGAAATCATGAACCTGATGCCAATGGCCTTCAGGCAAAACTTCGTTGCGGCAACGATTTACGGTGGAGGTCTTTCAGGCCTTTGCAATATGCTCCAGACCATCAACGCCAGAATTGAAAAGGACCCCAATGCAATGCTGAACGAGCCGGAAGCCGAGTACGTTAATCTTATTCTAAGAGCAGCCTGGCGATACGGCAAATCCAATTACGGTGACGACCCGGCAAAGTGGCACGTGGCAGGCAAGGCCAAACTTCTCGAAACGAAACTCCCATACTTTTCAACACTGGATGGCTTTGGGTCGCTCGACCAGGAAAATGACCTGACATTTCCCGCTCTAAGCTGCATAGAAGGCGGAACCATATTCTGTCAGCGTGCGCAATCCTATACGCAATATGTGCCATTGGATGATGCTGATGAATCTCTGGCGCTGCTGCCTGTCGGGCAGTCTGAGCAGCCTGAAAGCCCATATAGACTAAGCGGTTATGACCTTTGGAGCCGGGGAAAACTGCGCCCGGCCCCACTGTCACGAGAGAAAGTGGAAAAATTCATAAAATCAAGAAAAAGTCTATAACTCATTTGGAGCAATATCAACGAATCCACATACTGTCGCTACCAATTGCCACCAGCAAGTTTCTGTTGAAACTTTTCCTTCCCGCCAATGCAAAGCACCCGGCCATCGACCAGACTCAAAATAACACGGCCATTGCGGTCCACAGCCATACCCCATGGCACCGGAGCAGACGGGAGCGTCTGACTCCATAGTGGATCGCCGTTACTAAGTTCGATCGCAGTAACTTTTGACGCATCAGCTACCACAACGGCGTTTGTTGTCAGGGCAACAGCAATGCTCTCAGGGTAACTATTTTGCCATATAGGTTTCTCGGAGACTTTGAATTCTCCCCAGGCCTGGATTATATGCCTCGGGGTTTTTTCATCCGTAACGCATCGGCTCAAAGCACCTTTTTCGAGCGGCTCGTAGCAAAGCAGCTTGTTGTTGTCTATCCAGACTACGTCGCGCCGACCGGTTGAAGCATGCAGCAGCTTCTTCGTCACAGTGTGGTCATACACAGGGATATCGGGGCGCGTGTAGAATGGACTCCCGCAGGCGATAACTCTATTGCCCACAAGGAACAGCTCCCAACCACGCGGACTGGTTGACTCTGTGTTGGCCAGAGGAACCGGGTCATTGAGACACCGTCCATTTTGGATATCATAAACCGCAGGTGAAACGGCATTCCCCCCGGCAAGATAGAGCTTGTCCTCGTAGAGCAACAGATGCCCCTGAACGCTAACACCTGTGTTTGCATCCGCATCCAAATGTCCGGATGTATCGTTGCACCATCGAACATTTCCGGTAGCCGGATCAAGAGCATATACGTAGGTCCCATCGTAGTTCACAAGACCAGCAGCAACATAGGCGGTTCCGTCCTCCACAAGAACACCGCTTGCCGCCGGCCAGGTTGAGAGGATTTTCCCGTAAACAGGGATATTGCGTTCGGCTGGTGCGGCCCGAAAACGCCAAAGCAGCCGGCCGGTGGCTGCCTCAAAGCAGTACACCCACCCGTCACCCGAACCGACCAGTACCCGGTCCTTCCAGATAGTCGGGGCAATGCGAATCTCGCCACCGGTGAAGGCCTTCCATTGTTCACGCCCTGTGTCACTGTCCAGGGCCCGGACAACTCCGTCCGAGCCGGCAAGCAGGACAAGAC
>Ga0307379_10002671_pt1 | contig 26252 bp, 17 predicted proteins | sample UN2MG_FD_202237 | JGI IMG/M metagenome (GOLD analysis project Ga0307379, IMG submission 202237) | Soil microbial communities from Risofladan, Vaasa, Finland - UN-2 | ecosystem: Environmental > Terrestrial > Soil > Coastal area > Acid sulfate soil | place: Finland: Risofladan, Vaasa | collected...
CCGCTTCACCGAGAGCCGTTTGGATAGCTTTTGCCTCGGCCAAATCATCGGCTGGTATTCCTGTCCCATGCGGGATAATCAAGTCTAAATCCTCGGGTCCTATCTGAGCATCAGCCATCGCCTTTTTTATTGCAATTTCAATGCCTTTACCATCCGGCTCAAGATGTTCGTATTTGGGATTAAGGTTATTGCTTTGGCCGATTCCAACAACTTCGGCTAAAATCTTCGCACTTCGCTTTTCGGCATTTTCCAGATTTTCCAATATGACTATGCCGGCGGCTTCACCGAAAACCGAGCCTTTGGCATCAGCGTCAAATGGTCTGCAGGCTGAAGCGGGCTCATCATTGTTTTGATCGGTAGCTCTTTTAAGCAGGCACTGGCGAATCATAACTATCGGATTAACCTTCGCTTCAGCACCGCCGGCAAGAGCAATATCGCCGGCGCCGCGAGCGATAATCTGTGCTGCTTCAGCTATTGCCAGATGCGCGGAGGTTTCTGCACAGGTGATAGAGTTGCTCGGCCCCTGAATATCATGAATGATGCCTATATGGCAGGCGAGCATGTTGGGAAGATATTTCAACAGCCATAAAGGTGTTACCATTTCGAGACCTTCTTTGCCCCATTTACGAATGTCAAATTTACCATCGGTTATACTTGCAGCTACCGCTGGAGCCAGCTCAACCAGGTCGCAGCTTATAAGACCCGCCCCCAGATTGATTGCCATACGCTCAGGATTGACGTTGATGTTTTCCGGGTCGATACCCTTTGTAATAAGGCCGCTATGGGTCAATGCTTCGTTTGCCGCTATGACCGCCAGTTCAATATCCCGTGACATCAGCTTAACAGCTTTGCGAAATGTCTTCGGCACATAATCTCGTATTTTATAATCGGGAACCTGGCCGGCTAACTTGCAGCTAAAGCCAACAGGATCAAATGCTGTAATTTTGTCTATTCCACACTTACCGGCACATAGAGCCGCCCAGGTTTCACTTACGGTTAATCCAAGGGGGGTTACTGCACCAAGGCCGGTTATTACTACGCGAGCCGAATTCATCATTTTTGCTCCGAATCGGCGCCGGTTCTGGCGTTACCTGAGACCACATCTCGCAGAAGTGATTCGAATACCGATGTGTCGGCAGTGAACACAAAGTTTTCCTCAGGAAATTCTTTACCCGCCAGATTCTGGTCTATATGGCTGAATATCAAATCTATTTCGGCAATTAACTTATCTGCACAGGTAATCTTGCCGCTTGTGCTTGCCGCTTCCGGAGCAATAGATTCTATTTTTGTATCTAATTTTAGCGTATCGCCCGGTTTTACATAGTCGAAAAAGACGGCTTTTTTTATCTTCGCAAGGATGACTTTTTCCTGAAAATTCTTTGCCTCTCCGACAAGTATGCCTGATGTCTGGGCCATGGCTTCAATCATTAAGCATTCCGGCATAACGGGAAAACCGGGAAAATGGTCGTGCAAATGCTCTTCGGCAAGGGTTACATTCTTTAGCGCGACGGCATGCCGGCCGCTTTGAAACTCAATAAATTTATCTATCCAAATCCAACGCATTTTCCGCCTGATATTAAAGTCAGAGACAGTTTGACTTTTAGCCATCCTGCCGTTAACAGCTTCGAGGACCTTACACTATTTAAGCGGCATTCAGCTTGCCTTCAACGTAATTTACAATCGCATTAACGGTGAACAAGTCACCCAATTTGTTAATGTCAGGGTCGTCCAAAAACCCCGTAATATCGGTATGCGGCATTTTCTCTCGTAATTCGGCCAGTCCTTTTTCGGTCAATTTGCCGTTCTGAACAAAGTCGGAATTGTTCATTAGATTTTCAGCGGGGAATAATTCTTCACGCGGGATTTTTATTCCGAACATCTTCTCCAATCGAAACACTATGTCCAAAAAGTCAATGCTTTCAGCTCCCAAATCTCCCATCAAGGTCGCTTCGGCCGTAACCTCATCATCGTCAACGCCCAATGCATCAACCAGAACTTCCTGAACCTGCTGTATAATTTCGTCCCGATTCATTGCCATACTTTATTACCTCCAGTATTCAATTTCGTATTGCGTATATCGTATTGCGTATTGTGTTTAGTATTTTCATCTCTGCTTTAAATAGGAATCTAACTGCAGCCCAATAATTTCCATCGTTTTTTCATATTTTCGATTATCTTAGCATCGACAGCCGCCATTGCTGAATCCCGGTCGGCCAGATTAAAATGCCTCAAACCGAATCTTGCTTCAACAATCCGCACACCATCCGAGGAGCCGAAACCGTTAAAGCTGCTTATGTTTTCTTCGATAACTCTGGCCTCAACCGTATATTCTATCTGGGAAGCAGGCGCCAGGAAACTTTTATATTTTACATTCCTTGCCTGTTCAAGCAATATCATGCTGTGTGCGAAATTTTCCGTCCGGCGCACCAGCCACGATGCCGATTCTATCAGCCCTTCCAGCAGCAATACCCCGGGCAGTACAGGAAACGTGGGAAAATGGTCGGCCAGATATTCCTCAGCTAAAGTAACACTCTTGAGGGCCTTTATTTCCCTGCCGACGTCCAGTGAAATAACCTTGTCAATAAGTATAAAACGCATAATTTCCTGCCCGTGAATCGTATCTCGATTAGTAATTCACCAACATCTTTCTATAACTTTCTATTTTGTCTAAACGCTATACGCTATACACTAAGCGCCGATTTTGCAATTCTTTTTCCGGCCTTTTTTGCCTTTTTTATACTCGCCGCCTTTCGTCGCGGGAGAATTGGGATTGTTATTTGAAAATCTCACACAATTGGTTATACTCTTGCGACTATGGAAATACACAGTGCTAAAATTTCGGATGTCCAGGCGATTCATGCCCTGATAAGTTCTTATGCCGAGCGGGACAGGATGCTGTTTTGCCCGATGGCTGATATTTACGAGAAACTGCAAACCTTTAGTGTGGCCGAGGTCGATGGCATTGTGGTCGGATGCTGTGCTCTGGAGGTCATCTGGTCAAACTTAGCGGAAATAAAATCCCTGGCAGTTGACCAAACGAAGAAAGAAAAGGGCGTTGGCAGGATGTTAGTAACCGCCGCCATCGAACAAGCCGTCAGGCTTGGTGTACCGAAGGTTTTTGCACTTACGCTTGAGCCGGATTTTTTTGAAAAACTAGGCTTTGAGAAAGTTGAAAAAGAAACACTGCCGATGAAGGTCTGGAGCGATTGTGCCAAATGTCCGAAGCAGCAAAATTGTGATGAGACAGCAGTCGTAAAGGACATATCTTGTGAAGCTTGAGGCGGAAAACAAGTGACGAGCTATTGAAATTAACCTACTTGTCTGCGTTGGAACAGGGCGATAGCCAATGCGAGTATAGCTGTTGTGTAGCACAAGGCATAAGAGGCAGTTATCACGATATATTTTACAGGTACCTGGCTGCCCTCATAAATTGCGTCGCTAATCCAGAAAATCTGCAAGTTCGGCACGAGAAATCTGCCTATTTTTGCCCACAATTGAGTCTCGGCAAATCTACCGAAGGCATAATCGCTTACAAGACCCAATAAAAAAATCCCAATACAGGACGAGAGCGTTACTACAATATTAAATCTGGAGGAAAGTGCCACCGCCAGAGCCACCATTATTATTGCAGCCAACAGCAGTAATACCGAGCCGTAAATATCCACGGCGTTTATACCATTACCCTTAGGATTAAACTGCCACCGCTTGTCAATAAAAATCAGAAATACAATGCCTAATGTAGCGAATATGCCGGTTAAAACGATTGCTGTTGACGAGAATTTCCACTCATAAGCATAATTAAAAAAAGCACTTAGCAAAAATACTGCGACAACGACAACGCATGCTGTAGCAATAACCGTCCAGTCGTGCGGGTCATTTACCGTTTCGAGCACACCGTGCCTAATTACCATAAGCAGGGCGATTGTGCAGATATAGTGCGCCAGAACCACGGCAGAAGCCACACCGAAAAATTTCGCAATAATAAATATCGGACGCTGGACAGGTTTGGTCAGGACGGTCATTATAGTCTTATTTTCCATTTCCTTGGCCACAGCACCGGATGCGGAAAATATTGAAATGAACAAGCTGGTCAAAAAAAGCGTAGATAATCCTATCTCGCGCAAGAGCTTGTTGTCGTCGCTCATTGTGTACATTGTCAAAGACGGGCTTATAAAAAGCAAAAACAGGGCAGCAACAATGATAATGGCATAGACAGGCTGTCTAAGGGTTTCTATGAAAGTATTTTTTGCTATAGTAAATAATTTATTCATCTGTCACTACCAATCCGCGCCGCCTGTGCTGAGTACCGAGGTGTGGCGATTTTATATCAGAACATAATTTTTTTTCAATTACCTCTATGCCAGAATAACGATTATTGTTATATTACGCAACTTGTAATTTGTAAAGAACATACACAGATATTGAGTGAATACTGTGTTTGTGGATTTTTTGTTCGGAGTATAAACCGGTATAAAAAATGACAGTATCATCAAAACGCCCTGAACACATAGCGATTGTATCTTTAATTTTGAGTGTGATTTTCTTCGGTATTGCCTTCTTCTTAGGCCGATGGAGCGGCTTCTTTGCCGTCTCTGCAATTAGCTGGCTGATTCTCTCTTCGGCTTTGATTTGGCTGGTTTTATGTGTTCAATTCCATCAGCGCTGCCTGGCAGAGCAGGAAAAACTCGATATGGGCCAACTGGTCAAGGACGAGAAGACCTCGGCAATCTTTCAAGCCAGCGGTGAACGTGCCGGCTTATTTGCCACCGCTCAGCGGCACCTGCAAATACTCGAAAAATGGTTCATCCCCATATTCTCAACACTAATCGCCGTTTATCAAATAAGCCTGGGACTTTATTTATTAAAGGCCGTTATGAAGGGCCTTGAAGGCGAGCCGCAACAACCTTTGCTTTGTGCAATTGGTATGACGGCTGTTGCGTTTATGAGCTTTTTAATCTCCCGATATGCCACAGGCATGTCGGCTCAGCCGCAGTGGAAACCGTTAAGAGCAGGGGGCAGCATTTTTTTAAGCATAGCTGTTTTGTGCTTTGCTATAGCAATAGGTTTGGCATTGTCGCAATTCCAGTCTTTCATCGTGCTAAAAGTAATTAACTGGATTGTCCCGATTCTGCTTGTTCTCATAGGCGCCGAAACCGCTTTGAATCTCATCTTCGATATCTACCGTCCGAGACTAAAAGGACAATACAGCAGAAGCGCCTTTGACAGCAGACTATTGGGGATTATAAATGAGCCGGGTGGAATATTCCGCAGCGCCGCAGGTGCCATTGACTATCAGTTTGGCTTCAAAGTTTCTCAAACCTGGTTTTATAAACTGCTCGAAAAAGCGATATTACCTTTGGTTTTATTTGCCGCCATTACACTATATTTGCTGAGCTGCATTATCGTAGTAGCACCCAATGAGGAGGCTATAATAGAGCGATTAGGCAATCCCAAAAACTATGCGAACGATGTCAGGCATGTCGGTCCGGGACTGCATCGAAAATGGCCATGGCCGATAGATATTGCTTATAAGTACCCGACGAAGAAAATAATGGAGCTTAGTATCGGCTTCGTCGCCAAAGAGCAAAACACCGATAAAGTTGGATATGGCCCGCTATTGTGGGGCCAGCAGCATTATGAGGAAGAATACCAGTTGCTTGTGGCAAGTAAACAAACAACTATATCCTCAGACGATTCGGCCGTACCCGTGGGAATTGTTATTGCTGCTGTTCCAGTTCAATACAGAGTAAAGGATTTGTATTCTTTCATTTATAAGCACAAGGAATCGGAAAAACGACTCGAAGCTATCTGCTATCGTGAGCTTACGAAATTCGCAGCCAGCGCAACAATCGAGGTTGATAATGAAGCCGACCTTGAACATAGCCTGCTCGGAGCAGGCAGGGCTCAAGCCAAGAACACTTTGACGCGTGAAATCCAGAAGGCCGCCGACGAAGCGGATTTAGGGATTGAAATCGTTTTTCTGGGTCTTCAGGGCATTCACCCACCGACTGAAGTAGCTGCAGATTACCAGGAGGTTGTCGGCGCAGTTCAGACGAAACAGGCACTTATACTCGAAGCTCAGGCAAGTAAAAACGAAAGTTTGAGTGCACTTGCAGGTTCAGTGGCATCGGCTGACGAGCTTTACAGTCTCGCCGAAAAATATCAGGAGGCCGAAAAAAGAAACAGGACCGAGGATGTCGAAAATCTTGGTATTGAGCTGGATACGGAACTTGAAGGGTCCAAAGGTGAAATCTTTAAGACCCTGAGAGAATCACAAAGCTATGCATTTGAAAAAGCTACACTTGCAAAAGCAGCCGGCGAACGCTTCGACAGCCAGCTCAAGGCATACAGGGCCGCGAAAGAGATTTACAAAAAGCAGCTCAGGTTAAATGTGCTCGAAGAATCTCTGAAAAATATTCGAAAATATGTCGTTGCCGCAGATCCGAATGATAAGCAGGTTATAATAATAGATATTCAGGAAAAACTCACACCAAATATATATGACATCGGTGGTTTTGAGGAGATCAGCAAATAATGAAAAATATAGCCATCACAATCTTTATCGCATTAGTTGTTATAGTTATGGGTTTGTATCTGATTTCTTTTCAGGTCAGAGAGACCGAATCAGCGTTAGTAACAAGATTCGGTCAACCTGTACGGACAATCACCGAGCCAAAACTATGTTTCAAGTTGCCGGCCCCGATAGAGCGTGTACACAAGTTTGACTCCAGAATGCACGTTTTTGAGGCCGACCTCGGAGAAACTAATACAAAAGGCGCTGTGCCGATAATAGTAAATACTTATGTAGTCTGGAGAATTGCCGAACCTCTGAAATTCCTGAATTCCGTTGGTACTGTCAAGGAGGCCCAAGTCAAACTGTACAGCCAGATTACCGACACTCAAAACAGGGTAATCGGCCAGCATTCCTTCGGTGAATTTGTGAACAGCAACCCGGCTGAAATAAAATTAAAGGAAATTGAAGCCGAAATGCTTGCAGACCTTGAACAAACCCTGAGCAACGAATACGGTATTGTAATCAAGACTCTCGGTATAAAACAGCTCAAAGTCAATAAAAGTGTCACAGTAAAAGTGTTCGAACGTATGAAAGCTGCCAGAAACCTCCGGACCAAAGCTACCATTTCCGAGGGCCAGGGCCAGGCAACCAAAATAAAAGGAGAGGCTGATTTTAAAATGTCTGTTCTGCGTACTTCCGCAGAAGCAAGAGCCCTGGCTATACGAGGACAGGGTGATGCCGAAGCCGCAAAACATTATGAAATGCTGAAAGAAGATCCTGAATTCGCGATGTTTCTACTTGATATCGACAGCCTGGAAAAGATTTTAAAGGATCGTTCAACTCTCGTTATTCGAGCAGATTCGGAACCTTTCAAACTTTTAAAGGAAGCCCCGTCCCTGAAACCTAAACAGTAAGAATAACGTAAATTTTATTGTGCGAAATGAAATAAAAGTTACACAAGATTATGGCTGAAGAACATAAAAATAGTAATAAGGATTTACAACCAAAGACACCAGATCAATCCAAACCCGTAGAACTTGATGCTGCCGGCAAGTCACTGTCGGAAGCATTGGGAATCAGCTTCGTCATCCTGAAAGTTATAATGGTGGTGCTTATCCTCGCATTTCTGGCCTCCGGCTTTAAAACGGTCGGTTCCGACGAACAGGCTCTTGTCTTAAGATTTGGAAAGATTCGTGGAGTCGGCGAGGACAGAGTTCTCAAGCCCAGGACCCGGCCGTACTGGATAATCCCTTATCCGGTGGAAAGAATGGTAAAAATCCCTGTAGAGAAGAAAATTGATTTGGCCATAAGGTCTTTTTGGTATTACCAAAGTAAAGAAGAAATGCTCATGGAGGCCTCTATCCAAAAGACCAGATTCCTGCCCGAACTAGACCCCATAAAAGACGGTTATTGTATTACGCGAAGTGAAAAACCGGATGAAACCATATCAGGATCGAGTGGAAGTGACTACAATATCGTCCATTGTAAGTGGCGGCTAACCTATCAGATTGATGACCCCGTACGGTTCTTTAAGAATATTTACGTCGAAGATGTAAAGCCGGGCGATATTTACCTTGATGTTGTAAAAGAGAGTATAACACTTCTTGTGCAAAACATCTTTGAAGATGCAATAGTGACTGCAACAGTAAATTATACTGTCGATGATATTATGTACGAGCAAGTCGCACGGCTGACAGAAGATATCAAAGAATTGGTGCAGGAAAAACTCACAACAATAGAAAGCGGCTTAAAAGTTGTACAGGTACAGCTTACGGAAAAGACCTGGCCACGGCAGGTCAATGCAGAGTTTCAGGCATTAGCAACTGCCAGCCAGGACCGTCAAACATCTATAAACGCCGCCCGGGCCTATGCCGAAAGCACTCTGAATAAGGCAGCCGGCCCCGTGGCAGAACAATTATTTGCAGCCCTGAAGGATGATAACGTCAGTGAAGAAGAAAAGGAATTATTGTGGTCTCAATTGGCAGGTACAGCTCAAGAGAAAATCTCCGAGGCAAGGTCCTACCGAACTAAAGTTGTAGCGAATGCCAGAGCCAACGCCGAATATCTCAAGGTATTGCTTCCCGAATATCGCAAACATCCGGAGCTTGTTATTCGAACAATATATCTGGACGCAATGGAAAACATTTTCAACAATGTTGATGAGAAATTCATTATTCCTGAGGGGGCGGAATGGCGAATTCTGTTAAACAGAGACCCCACGTTAAAACCGAAAACCAACAAACAGCAAACGACGCAATAAAAGAATTAAAAATTAGCTGAATCTTAATATTCAAGAAACAAACAAAAAAGACGAAATTATGGCTCACCAACATTTACATTTTAAGGATGACATCGCCGCCGAGCACACTCACGGCAAGCAGATTCGCGTAAGTATAGCACTGTTAGGAACGTTAGCCGGCGGAACGCTGCTGATAAACAGCGGCATTGCAAAGCTCATTTGGGGAAGCGGCAGCTTCAAGCCCGAGTTTTTTGCAATGGCCGGTGCTATACTGCTCGGTGCTCCCATCGTCTTTCATGCAATAAAAAGCCTTGTTCAGGGACATGCACATATGGACGAGCTGGTTGCACTGGCCATAATAGCAGCCTTTGCAACGCAGGACTACGTCACGGCAGGTATCGTCGCGTTTTTTATGCTACTCAGCGAGCTAATTGAAACACGTACCGCCCTCGGGGCCCGCGCCTCAATCGAATCTCTGATAAAGCTCACACCTACAAAAGCAAACATCATCGACAGTGACGGTTCTGAAAGGGAAGTTCAAGTAAGCAGCTTAAAAACCGGCGATTGCATCCGTACCCGCCCCGGTGACAATATACCGGCCGACGGCGAAGTTATAAAAGGCCTTAGCTCCGTTAACGAGGCAACAATAACAGGTGAATCTTTGCCCGTTGATAAGGTCCCGGGGATGCAGGTTTTTGCCGGTACGAACAACCTTACAGGTGTGCTTGATATTACAGTCACCAAAGCCGGTAAAGACACAACTCTCGGTAAGGTTCAGTCACTCATTATACAGGCTGAGCAAACGAAGATACCGATTATGCGGATAATCGACCAATATGTTAAGTGGTACACACCAACAATCCTGATGATTGCCGGTATAGTTCTGTTCTTCACACGTGATATCGACAGGGCTATTACGATACTTGTTGTCTCGTGTCCCTGCGCGTTGATTCTGGCGACGCCGACTGCAATGGTAGCGGCGATTTCCGCCTCCGCCCGCCTTGGTATTCTGATAAAAAACGTCGCCGACCTCGAGATTGCCGGCAAGATGACGGCGATGGTGTTCGACAAAACAGGAACGGTAACTACCGGCCGACTGTACGTAACAAAACTAACGCCTTCTGAGGGTGTCGAACCGGCTGAATTATTGGCCGTCGCCGCTTCTGCCGAGCAGATGAGTAAACACCCGGCAGCAAGGGCACTCAAGGAAGTGTCAAAGGAAGCAAACCTATCTTTACCTGCAACGGATAACTTCAAGGAAACACCGGGTAAAGGCGTAACTGCAGTTATCGATTCATCCACAATTTATGTCGGAAGAGATACCTTCCTCAAAGAAAACAACATTGATATAAGTAATGTTTCCGACCCGGCCCTGCACGAGGAGCAGGGTTTCAGCACCCTTTATGTAGCAAAAGATTCCAAGTGCATCGGCTGGATTGGTTTGCAGGACAAAACCAGACCAGAAGCCCGGCAAGCTGTTAAAGAACTGCTCGATTTGGGCATAAAAAGAGTAACTATGCTGACCGGTGACCGGAATGAAGTTGCCAGCCGTGTTGCTGCAGAACTAAGTTGTACCGATTTCAAAGCACATTGTTTGCCTCAGGACAAATTAGCGATTGTCGAGCAGATTAAAAAAGACGGCCATACCGTTGTTGTTGTCGGTGACGGCATAAACGATGCCCCTGCTTTGGCGGCAGGCGACCTGGGTATTGCTATGGGTGCTGCAGGTAGTGATGTAGCTATCAATTCTGCATCTATTGCCCTGATGAGCGACGACTTGAAGCGGCTGCCTTTCCTTGTTCGGCTTTCCCGAAAAACAAGAAAAGTTATTACTCAGAATCTCGGTTTTGGAATATTATTTGTCATTCTTGGCGACACGGCAGGAGCAGCGGGGTGGCTGCCGGCTGTCTATGCAGCGGCTTTGCATTTTGCCGGCTCACTGATTGTCGTCTTTAACAGTGCTCGGCTTGTCCGCTACGGCGAGGACCTTGACCACGAACTATAATGACAAAAACCCGGTAATACGCAACATGATTAAAAATATGGAATACGCTGTTGAAACCTTCTCCCTGACCAAGATTTTCTCAGACTGGTGGGGACGGGCCAGGGTTTACGCCGTTGACAACCTGAATTTACAGGTTCGTTACAATGAAGTTTTCGGTCTTTTAGGCCCCAACGGCTCCGGCAAAACAACAACTCTAAAAATGCTTTTAGGACTGCTTCATCCAACGAAGGGAAAGTCATTAATTCTCGGCGGTGATGGAGCAGATTCTCAAATCAATTCAAGAATTGGTTTTTTACCGGAAGAATCTTATCTATACAGGTACCTGAACGCCCGGGAAACTCTGGATTTTTACGGCAGATTATTCGGCCTGCCGGCTAAAGTGCGAAAAATGCGTATCGAAGCTCTGCTCGATATGGTCGGATTAATGGCCGTCGCCAACAGACCGGTCGGAACGTTTTCAAAAGGTATGGCCCGCCGAATCGGCCTCGCACAAGCGCTGATAAACGACCCCGACTTACTTATTCTGGATGAACCTACAACCGGGCTCGACCCCATTGGAACAAGACAGATAAAGGATTTAATCCTGAAGCTTGCCGAACGCGGCAAGACAATTTTACTCTGCAGCCATCTGCTTGCAGACGTCGAAGATGTATGCGACAGAATCGCAATTCTTTATGGTGGTAAAATCCAGATCCAGGGCCAGGTCAGTGACCTCTTACAGCAGACAAACAAAAGGCAAATTACCGCCGATGCCATAAGCGATACCACCATTGAAAAGATAAAGCAACTAATTCAGGAAGAAAATGCCGAGTGTGTGGTAACCTCTCCGATGGATAAACTCGAGACATTTTTTATCAAAACGGTGGCAGCCGCTCAACAACAGGCACAGACCACAAGCGGTGCGGTCAGCACTACAAAAATCGGCGATTTTCTTACACAGCAAACCGCTACGGAAGATATACTCGATAAACTTGTCTCTGCACTGGTATCAAAAGACAGCCCGGCGGAACCTCCGGCAACAGAAAAGGTGATTCCTGTTGAAAGTTCTGACTCTGAACCTGCTGAACAACTGCTAAGTAAACTGGCCGGCTCGACCGAGCCCGAAGCCGAGCCCGAAGCCTCTGTCAGAAACGAGCAAATTACAACACAGCCGGTCGAGTCCCAGGCCCCTCAGGCCGAGCAAGTCAATAAAAGTATTCTGGACCAGCTCACTGGCAGGCAATCCACACAGGGCCAGGACAAAGAGCCGACTGATAAATCACAGGCAGGAGACATAGGCGATGCGTAGTATCTGGGCTGTCGCCACAAATACTATAAAGCAGGCTGTGCGGATGAAGGTTGCCGCTGTTTTTCTAATCCTGCTGCTTGTCCTTCTTTCTGCTATGGGTTTTTCTACCACGGGCGATGGGACCTTAAAAGGCAGACTGCAAACCTTCGTAAGCTATGGTCTTTCACTGACCAGCATTTTGCTCAGTTTACTAACGATAATAATCTCCATTTACACAGTAACCAGCGACATTGAGCAAAGACAAATATATACAGTTATCACAAAACCCATTCGGCGATTTGAGTTTCTTCTGGGCAAACTGCTCGGAGTAATATTATTAGATATTGTTTTGCTCAGTTTATTTGCAGCGATAATATACACAATTGCTGTTTACATGCCGAAATTCACCAAGGCACCTGAGCTTGAACGGATGCAGGCCAACTACGAGTTTTTTACTGCAAGGGCATCCCTGACTGTCCCGGCGATTGATGTTTCCCAGGAGGTCGAGGATACTTACAAGAAACTTGAAAGAAGTAACGAATTACCTGAAAATGTCCCATATGAGGAAATAATCGCCCAGATCACCATGCAAAAACAGCTTGCGAATCGAGCCGCTGATGTCGGTCAGGTATTGACATGGGAATTCGATAATGTTAAGTCTCTTGCCCAAAATATCTTTATAAGATTCAAATACGACGTTGCGGTTAATCCACCCGATATGCAGGTATATGGCAGATGGGTTGCAGGCGACTATCAATATATCAAGTATGGCACAGAAAGCGAAACTCCCATTTACAACCGTGTCCACAAAAACTCGGTTCGGGATTTTCACGAAATAGTAATCCCTGCCGAGGTTATACCGGAACATGGCCGTCTGGCTGTCGCATTCCAGAACCATCCATATAACAGCACGGTTATATTCTTTCCGCCTGACGGCATAGAAGTACTTTATAAAGCAGATACTTTCACAGGCAATTTCATAAGGGTTATTTTTCTAATACTGTTTCGTTTGATTTTCCTGGCTTGCCTTGGCACATTAGCTTCGACTTTCCTGTCTTTTCCTGTGGCTATACTGCTCTGCCTCGTACTCTTTACAACATCGTGCTTCAGCGGCTTTGTTATCGAATCCTTCGGCTTTCTAAGTGAAAATGTTAGTGTGATTTACACTTATACTATTAAGTGGATGGTCAGCCTTTTACCGCAGTTTGACAAATACAATCCTACCAGGTTCATGGTTCCCGGGCTATTATTGAGCTGGACGGTATTAGCCAGATGCGCCGCTGTTATGGTTGGTATTAAATCACTTTTATTGCTGGTTCTTGCCTTAATTATTTTCAGCTATCGGGAAATTGCAAAAATTATTGTGTAGTTCATTGTTACGGTTTTTATGCGTTTACGAGACAAAATAATCTGTTTTGTTTGTATAGTTCTCGCGATTGGTTTATTTATCGGCGCCGGCATACAGCTCGACTCCATAAATCGCCAGCGTCAGGATATGAATTTGATCATCGACACGCCTGAAAACATTCCTCCTTCACTGGCATTCGCAACCATTGCAACCGGAGCCTTTCGCGGCCTGGTCGTGGATATCTTATGGATGCGGGCGGATAAACTAAAAGAGGAAGGCCAGTTCTTCGACGCAAGACAGCTTGCTGAATGGATAACTATCCTGCAGCCTCGATTCGCATCGGTCTGGGAGTTCCACGCCTGGAATATGGCTTATAACATCTCGGTCGCCATACCTGCAACCCAGCCGGACCAGAGATGGCAATGGGTCAGAAACGGTTACGAACTGCTGCGCGATGAGGCCATTGATAAATATAAACTCAAAAATATTACGCTTTTCCGTGAGCTTGGCAGGATATTCCAGCACAAAATTGGCGGTGTATCAGATGATGCACACAAATACTACAAATTGCAATTGGCTCTGGCATTGGAGCCCCTTCTTGGTCCTGCGGATAATCAGTATTTCGATGCACTCGCCCAGGCACCTGTAACCTGGCAGGAAATTACCAAAGACCCTAATATGGCCTTGCTAATCAAGGCGTTGCAATCAGCCGATAAAGCATTTTCAGACGATAATCAGTTTGTGAGCAATTATCTATCTTTAAGGCAAAACTCCCAAAGGTTTGATCCTGCCGCCGGTAAAACAATAGACGATTTCAGAGGCACTGAAACCCTCAAGAAGTTTGATATTTTCGCCAAGGCCCTACAATTACGTAAAGTCTGGAAACTTGACCCGGTTATAATGCGAGAGATAAACAGAAGCTACGGCCCCATAGATTTCAGCGATCCGAATACACATCTGCCTCTGGACTGGCGGCACCCCGATAGTCACGCAATTTACTGGGCCGTCAAAGGTTTGAAAATAGTTGCCGAAGAGGAAGACCGGGAAATCGATGCAACCGAAACAAACGCGGATCGAATCGTATTTCATAGCTTGCAGGATCTCTTCCGTAACGGCAAAATATTCATCTACGAATTACAGCTTCCCGCATCTTCACAGGACTCTTCAGAGCAACCTCAGGAGCGGATATACAAAGAGGTGTTTTTACGGCCGGATTTGAGGATGTTCGAGTCGTACAACACATCAGTGCTTACAACTCTCGAAAAATACAAAGAGGACGAAGACAAGGGACGCTATGTATCTCTCCAGAACGGTCACCGCAATATGCTAAAGAATGCTGTAAATTCCTTCTATTATGCCGGACATAGACGCTATGCACAAAAGATTTATGACCAGTTAAGACAATTGTACCCCCTGGATGAATTTAAAAATCCTGTAGTCGATGAATATGTAAAAGAACGCTTCAAAGAGGAACTCGATGCTATAGGAATAAATGACGCAAAAGAAATGATTACTATGATGTTGAGGGACAGTTATTACTTATATGCAATTCGTGATGATGACGGTTCATTCGATAGTGAAAAAATGGCAGAACAAGTCTGGAACTATTATTTAGTAAAACATGATGACCCTGAATTTAGGATCAACCTGCCAACACTTCAACAGTTTAGATACTTTGCGCTGACTGATTTCCTGAATGACCAGCTATATCCACCTTACTTAAGACAGACTCTGCTTGGCCGGATAAGAATCGAAAAACCGGACCTTTTCAAGAAATTGGAAGCCGAAGCAGAAAAACTCAGAAAACAATCAGAACAAGCAAAATGATCCGGCACCTATTGAGCTTAATACACGCCTTAGAAATGTGATACGACCGGTTTCAGTTATGGACGATACATTTGTGCAACAATTAACTCCTTCTCAGAGAAAAGCTGTCTTTCACCTTGAAGGGCCGCTTCTTGTTCTTGCCGGACCCGGCAGCGGCAAAACCCGCGTAATCACATATCGCATCGCGGCACTTATCGACTCAGGCGTACATCCATATAATATTTGTGCAATAACTTTCACAAACAAAGCCGCCGAAGAAATGCGCCAAAGGGCGTTTAAACTTGGCGCCTGTGCCGGAGCACATATCAGTACTTTTCACTCTTTATGTGTCAGAATTCTTCGCAAATATGCAGACAAAGCCGCCATCAAATCCAACTTTAGTGTCTATGACGCCTCCGATCAGGCCAGGTGTATCAAGCAGGCGGTCAAAGATTGCGAGCTTGATACAACCAACTTCTCTCCCGCTCGAATGCTCGATGTGATTTCCACTTTGAAAAACAAGCTGATAGACGCCGAATCCTTCAAGAACGATGCCGACGATTTTTTTTCTAACACATTATCCGAAATATATCTGGGCTATCAGCGTATCCTGAACGAGCGAAACGGCCTGGATTTTGATGACTTACTAATGAAAACGGCTTTTTTGCTGCAGGACTGCCCCGATGTTTGTCGCGAGCTTGGCGAACGTTTCAAATTCCTGCTTATCGATGAATATCAGGACACAAATCACGCTCAGTATCGAATTGCCACAGCCCTTGCTTCACAGCACAACAATATTTGCGCAACCGGCGACCCGGACCAGTCAATCTACCGCTGGCGGGGGGCTGACATCCGAAATATTTTGGCCTTTGAAAACGACTGGCCAAACGCAGTAATTGTCAAACTCGAAGAGAATTTTCGCAGCACTCCGAACATCCTTGCAATGGCCGACAGCTTAATTGCATTTAACCAAAATCGAAAAGACAAAAAGCTTATCCCAACCAAACCTTCTGACAGGGATGTCATCATAGATGTCTTCGAGGATGAGGCCCAGGAAGCCCAGGCCGTCGCCCAAGAGATAAAGGAGCTGACTGAAAAGGGCGACTATCTCAAAGATATGGCCGTATTTTATCGTGTTAATGCTATGAGTCGTGTGCTTGAAGAGACATTTATTCAGAATAAGATACTCTATCAGATTGTCCGGGGCGTGGAGTTCTACAGGAGAAAAGAAATTCGAGACCTGCTCGCCTATCTGAAAGTTCTTGTCAATCCTGATGATGAAATTGCGTTATTACGAATTATTAATACACCGGCTCGCGGTATAGGAAAAGTAACGACAGATAGAGTTCGTGACTACGCCGCCCATAACCGAATCAATCTTTTTGAAGCGATGAAGAAGGCCGAACATATCGAATCTCTTTCCAAAGGAGTAAAGGCAAAGCTCGCTGTATTTGTTAATATGCTCGAACAGTTCAAGAAGGACATTGACGGTCCGATTGCTCCTCTTGCCGAGCGTGTCCTTGCCGAATCGGGATTAGCTGACTCTCTCCTTGCCGCCGGACCCGATGGCCAAAGCGCACTGGAAAACGCTAACGAGCTGATAAACGCCGCCGCTGGTTATGACAAACAGGCAGAGCAGCCCTCACTTGTCGATTATCTTCAACAGATATCTCTCTTCAGCGACACCGATGCATACGATACCTCCAGTGACCGTGTGGCACTAATGACCCTTCACGCCGCAAAGGGGCTCGAATTTGAAAATGTCTTTATCGTCGGTGTTGAAGAAGGGATATTACCCCACGAAAGGTCTAATTCCCGCGAAGACCAGGACGAACTGGAAGAGGAGCGCCGGCTCTTTTTCGTAGGCATAACCCGCGCTAAAACCGGCCTGCATATTAGTTACGCTCGATACCGGACAGTGCGGGGCCAGATGCTGCGAACAATACCGTCGCAGTTTATTTTTGAACTCGGCCGGGAAATATCCGAAGAAACTGAAGAAGATGAAAGCTACGATGACCATGACCATTTCAGCCAAAACACACCTCAGTTTAAGACAAAACAGTTGGTCAGGCATAAATCTTTCGGTCTCGGCAGGGTTAAAGAATTCATCGAAATGGGTGAAAATAGCGTCGTCGTAGTCAAATTTAATTCGGGACAAACAAAATCACTGATGGTAAAATATGCCGACCTTTTAAAGATATGAAAACTTCAGGAGGATTCAAATGGCTGGCAACAAATATTTTACCAGGGTGGTTATCTTATTAATCACATTAATCACTTTCTTTATCACCCCGGCTCCGGCAGATTCAACCGTAAAGATATATGAAGAGCCGCTGGTGATTCCTACTTACCAGGTGGGCAAACCAGACCCAAATCCAAGGTTCTATACCGGCAGGACATACCAGGGGGCACAGGGACGAGTATATCCTTATCCGATGCAGGACGTATTGACCGATAGTCGCAAGGATAAAACTTACAAGGCGCTTTACCTTGAAAATGAATACGTGAAGGTTTGTGTTCTTCCGGAAATCGGGGGGCGTGTTTTTTCCGCATTAGACAAAACCAACAACTACGATTTTCTTTATCGCCAGCACGTGATAAAGCCGGCCCTTATCGGAATGCTCGGTGCATGGATATCCGGGGGTATAGAATGGTGCATCCCTCATCATCACAGGGCGACAACCTTTATGCCGGTTGACTACACTCTGCAGGAGAACCCTGATGGCAGCAAGACCGTGTGGGTGGGGGAAACAGAGCTTCGGCATAGGATGAAATGGGTGATAGGTATAACCGTTTATCCTGATAAATCCTATATGGAAGCAACTATCAAGATTATCAACCGGACGCCGTTCGTTAATTCTATTCTGTGCTGGGCAAATGTTGCTGTTCATGCAAATCAGGACTATCAGGTAATTTTCCCTCCAAGTACGGAATACGCTACTTACCACGGCAAGAACCAGTTTGCACGTTGGCCAATTTCACACGAGTCTTACTCCGGCGTGGATTACACAAAAGGAGTGGACCTCAGTTGGTGGAAAAATCATCCATCACCAATATCATTTTTTGCCTGGAATTATCAAGAGGACTTTTTTGCAGGCTATGACCACGGCAAACAAGCTGGTACCGCTTACGTGGCCAATCATCATATCGCTCCCGGTAAAAAATTGTGGGAATGGGGCCCGGGTCCTCGCGGCCAAATGTGGGACAAAATTCTCACCGAAACCGACGGCCCATATATAGAGATTATGGCCGGAGCCTATTCAGACAATCAACCCGACTATAGTTGGATACAACCTTATGAAGTGAAAATTATTAAGGAATACTGGTATCCTATCCGGCAAATAACAAGCGTAAAGAATGCAAACCTTAAGGCCGCTGTAAATCTGGAGGTTACGGAGGAAAATACAGCAAAAATCGGTTTTAACGCCACATCAGCATACAAAAATGCGAGGGTGATACTAACTGCTGACGATAAGGTGGTTTTCAGGCAGCGGATTGATATTGGCCCGGATAAACCATTCAGTAAAGAGGTAGTTCTTGCCGCCGGCGTAAGAGAGAAAGATTTGCGAGTTTCGCTGCTGTCCTCGACTGGTGAAGAACTCATAGCCTACAAGCCGGTTGAAAAGGAAGGGGCTCCGATGCCAAAACCGGTTAAGCCTCCTTCGAAGCCCGAAGACATAAAAACCGTTGAAGAACTTTATTTAACAGGCCAGCGTCTGGACCAATTTCACAATGCGGCTCTTGAGCCATATCCCTATTACGAAGAAGCGTTAAAAAGAGACCCGGGAGATTCACGAGTCAATACGGAACTTGGAATTCTTTACCTAAAGCGTGGAATGTTTAACCAGGCACAGGAAAAGTTTAATCAGGCAATCAAGCGAGTTGCAAAAAATTACACCAGCCCGAAAAGCGGCCAACCCTACTACTATCTGGGACTCGCCTTAAAGTTTCAGGGAAACTACGACGCTGCATACGACGCCTTTTATAAAGCGACATGGAGTTACGAAATTCACACAGCCGCGTATTACCATCTGGCAGAAATAGATTGTCTCAGGAAAGATTTTGAGGTGGCCTTGAAACATATAGACCGCTCAATTGCCACAAATACCCGGAACACAAAGGCTTTGAATCTAAAATCTGCGGTGCTAAGACAATTGGGGCGCTCTGAAGACGCCGCTCAAACAGCATTAAAGGCTCTGGACTTTGATACACTTGACTTCTGGGCCGGATATGAGCTTTACCTCGCAAAAAAAGCGACGGGGCTTAGAAGAGAATCGAAAGAAGCTTTGGAAACCTTAAAGGTAAAGAGCAGGGGAGAGGTACAATCCTATCTTGAAATAGCTGTTGACTACAGCAATTGTGGCCTATGGGATGAAGCAATCGAGTGCCTTTCCGTATTATTAGATTCAAATAACAATGCGCGCCAACACCCGATGGTCAATTATTATCTTGGCTTTCTTCATCAGAAAAACGGAAATGCTAAAAAGGCTTCCGAATACTACCGCAAGGCAGGCAAAATGCCCCCCGATTACTGTTTTCCATTTCGCTTAGAGACAATAGATGTGCTCAGCAGTGCTATGAATAATAATCCTTCGGACGCCCTCGCTCCTTATTATCTCGGAAATCTTCTTTACGACCATCAGCCTGAAAAAGCAATAAAAGAGTGGGAAAAATCGCGGGATTTGGATGACAATTTTTCAACAGTCCATCGAAATCTTGGATTGTCCTATGCGAGGATGGACAATAACATCCCTAAAGCCATTGACAGTCTGGAAAAAGCAATAGCCTGTGACAAAAAGGACCCAAGAGTCTATTATGAACTGGACTTGCTTTATGAGACGGGGGGGGTATCGCCCGAGAAAAGACTCAGTCTTCTCGAAGATAACCATAGTACGATAGCAAAACGTGATGATGCCCTGTCCCGGGAAATCGCTCTCTTAGTGCTCTTACAGCAATATGATAAGGCGATTGAATTACTTGCCGGCCGGAACTTTAATACATGGGAGGGCGGAGGGGGGATACACAACGTTTACGTCGATGCTCATCTGCTCAGAGGTCAAAAGAAGTTCGAGAGCAAACGATATCGCCAGGCACTCAATGATTTCGAAGCGGCACTTGAATATCCTGAAAATCTCAACGTAGGAAGGCCGGAACGAGACAGGAGAACCTGCCAAACCTTCTTCTTCATTGGAAAAGCCCACGAAGCTTTGGGTGATAATAAAAAAGCCGGAGAGTATTTTGAAAAATCTGCATCGGTTGAGGTTGGAAAATCTGAGTTTAGCTATTACAAGGGACTGGCTCTTAAGAAACTCAGTCAGGAAGATAAAGCCCGGCAGATATTTGACGAATTGATAGACTCGGCAAAGCCCGCCCCTGCGGTGGAATTCTTTGCGAAATTCGGAGAAAAACAAGCCCATAATATTAAAACGGCAAATACTCACTACATGCTGGGCTTGGGATATTTAGGAAAAGGTATGCAGGCAGAGGCAAAGGCCCAGTTTGAAAAAGCTCTTGAGTTAAATATAAATCACCTTTGGGCCAGAGTGCATTTATCTGAACTATAAAGCAAAGTTCTGAACCCGCTGATATAAAAGGCAAATATTTAATGGACGCTCACCAAAACTATGAAAAAGGAGGTTACAATGGACAAAGAAATTAACCGAAGAAAGTTCCTGCAAATAACAGCAGCAGGAAGCGCTTTATTCCTCGGCAGTTCGGGAATTTTGGCGTTTGGCGCAAACCCGGGAGGTTCCAGACTTATAAGTCCTGGCTGCAGAGGAACAAAAGTTAAGGTGGCCAGAATTTACATGGGAACCTCACACGGCCTCTGGCCGGAACCAAGGATGGACTTAAGAAAAGAAATCCGATTTTATGAATCAGAGTTTGCAAAACTGAAAGATGAGCTGGCCGATGTAGAATTTGTTATAGACAGGTTGATAACCTCTGCAGAGCAGGTTGGGCCTCTCAAAAACATTTTAAAAGAAATGGACGGTATCCTTTTGATTCATTTCAACATGGGAGTAAGGCCTATTTTAGACGAAATTCTTAGTGTGGGTAAACCTACAGTGGTCTTTGCCGTTCCTTATTCCGGGCACGGCTGGACCGGCTTCGGCGGTCTCCAAAAGCAACCTCTGGGAGCAAAAATGGAGTGTATGCTCACCAGCGATTACAAGCAATTGGCAGTTGCTATAAGACCTTTCCGCACAATCCATCATTTAAGAGAAGCCAGGATTCTCAACCTTTCAACCCGTTCATTTAAGAGCTATGCTGAGTCTATGAAAAGTAAATTCGGCACAGATATAAAACAAATCGGACTTGAACAGGTCGTAGATGCCTATAATAGCGTGAGCGACAGCCGGGCAAAAGCCGAAACCGCCCAATGGATAAAAGAGGCCTCCGAAGTTGTGGAACCTTCGAGAGCAGATATATTCAAATCCTGTAAACTGGCATTGGCTTTTGAAGATATGCTGGACCAGGAAGATGCAACTGTGATGACCATTGATTGTTATGGCACCATGTGGGACAAAACGATAAAGCTGCCCGCTTATCCGTGTCTTGGTTTTACCAGGCTCAATAACATGGGATTAGGCGGTATCTGTGAGTCGGATTTACGGTGCGCTATGACCCATATAATATTACAGGGACTGTCAGGGAAGCCCGGTTTTATAAGTGACCCAACTGTAGATGAATCCAACAACAGCATCATATTGGCCCATTGTCTTGGCACAACGAAAATGGATGGTCCCAACGGTCCGGCTGACCCGTACAAAATACGAACAGTTATGGAGCGAAGAGAAGGAGTAGTACCGCAGGTGTTTATGCGTAAAGGTCAAAAAGTTACTCAGGCGTTACTGGTCGGTACTGATAATCTGCTGTACTTCACCGGCGATATCATCGATGCTCCGGATATTGAAAGAGGCTGTCGCACCAAAATTACAGTCAAAGTCGATGGTGATGCTGAAAAATTATGGAAAAACTGGTCAAACGGATTACATCGTCAGACTTGTTATGGAGATATCACAAAAGAGCTTGGATCTTTCTGCAAATTCAAAGAAATTGGAATGGTCAATGAGGCCATTTAGGCAAACGCAGCTGAGTATTAACATACTTTTGAAAGGTTGATTTATGAATCGGCGGACTTTTCTCAAAGCCACGGGATTGGGTGCGGCTTCGATATTTTTACCCACGTCAATACTCGCAAAAGAAGAACAAAACGACCACATTCTCAGCCGGGCCGATACGCGCATCGAGAAATACCGTAAGGGCAGTGCATCCTTGAAACTTCTTGCCCCGGATGGGAAATCGCTTACAATAGGCTCATCAATAAGCATAAAACAAACTCGACACAAGTTTCTGTTCGGCTGTAATATTTTCAAGCTGAACAGGTGCAGAACACCCCAGGACAACGTCGCCTACGCCGAGCATTTTGCTTCGCTGCTGAATTTTGCTACGTTGCCTTTCTACTGGTGGAATTACGAACGGCAACGCGGCAAACCGGACGATGCCAGAACCGATGAGGTTATCCGATGGTGCAAGGGCCAAAACATAGTAACCAAGGGGCACCCGCTGGCCTGGAATTACGCCCAGCCTCGCTGGCTTCCCAAAGACCCTGATACAGCAATGCAACTTCAAATGAACCGGGTTGAGCGATGCGCCCGACGATTCAAAAACGAAATTGACATCTGGGATGTCGTTAACGAGGCAACACATTACGACCGGCCCGGATGCAAAGAGCGTGCGCCGATATTGACCGAGGCTATTGGCAAAATGGGTATCGCCGCTTATGTTCGTGAGGCATTCAAGAGGGCACGCAACGGTAATCCCAGGGCTACACTTCTTATCAACGATTATCGAACCGACCCATCTTACGCCGAAAAGATAATTTCAAAACTTCTCGATGATAGTGGACAGCCGCTTTACGACGTTGTTGGCATACAATCACACATGCACGGCGGCTACTGGGGCCCGCAGAAAGCATGGGAAACCTGCGAACGATTTGCAAAATTTGGAAAGCCGCTACATTACACCGAAACAACCCTTGTCTCAGGCAAACAGGGCTGGGAACTCCAAAAGGAACGCAAAGACCCCAATTTCCGTTGGGACAGTACGCCGGAAGGTGAACAAAAACAGGCCCGGCAGGTGGCCGAGTTTTACCGTGTCCTCTTTTCACATCCTGCTGTTGAGGCCATTACATGGTGGGACTTCACCGATCAGAATGCATGGCAGCAAGCCCCGGCCGGTCTTGTTGGGACCGATATGACACCAAAACCTGCTTACAATGAATTAAAAAAACTCATCAAAGGAAAATGGTGGACCCAGGTCGAAACAACAACCAACGCAGCAGGTAAAGCAAACTTCCGCGGCTTTTACGGGCAATACCAAGTTGCCGCAAGCATTGGCGGCCAAAAACTTACCGGCACCTTCAAACTCGATAAAACCACAAAACAGACTATAGAAGTGCGATTGAATTAATTAAAATGCACAAAATATTTTATGCTTTGGTTCTCATTGGATTGTTGTTGGGTACGACAGACACTTTGTGCAATCTGACTCTGGCCGCAAGGAAGGCAAGCCATGCTTCTGAGCAAAAGTATATTTTGGTGCCGGTTAAGAGGAAACCCACAGACAAAGAGTGGAAGTTGCGCGATACCCGCACAATAGAACTGCTGGATGGTTTCCGGCCCGGTTCAAAGAAAATCCCATATAACCAATATGGAGGCAGAGTTGACAGCAGGACCGAGGCAAAAGGTTATTTTTATCCGAAGAAGACGGCAGGCAGATGGTGGCTTGTTGACCCCGATGGGAATCTGTATATTAATATCGGCGTATGTTCCATAAGCAGGGGAAAATCTCAGATAAGCCGGAAACCGGCCATGGAAAGATTCGGCACATGGGAAAAGTGGGCCGAGTTTACTACTTCCCTTCTTGCGAAGTACGGCTTCAACGGAATCGGTGGATTCTCGGATGCAGAACTCCTTCGGACAACATCAAAACAGTTGGCATATACACTTTCGTGGAATTTCATGGGTTCGTTCGGCAGGTCTAAAAAACTTGTCTGGCAGGAGCCGGGGCATCTTGGATACCCTAACAGATGTATCCCCGTGTTTCATCCGGATTTTGAAAAGTTTTGCGATGAATATGCAAAGCAGCTTTTGGCAACCAACAATGACCCCTGGCTGATAGGACATTTTTCGGATAATGAGATACCTGTCGTCTCTGATATGCTGGACAGGTCTTTGCAGCTTGACGTGAACAATCCGGACCTTCGATACGGCTGCGAGGCGGCCCGGGAATGGCTTAATAAAAGAAAAGGAAAGCAGGCATCGCCCAAAGACATAACTGATACCGACAGGCAGGCTTTCGTTGCGTATGCCTTTGACAGGTATTACAGGATAACCACGAATGCCATCCGCAGGTATGATTCGAACCATCTGTGTCTCGGTTCGAGGCTGCACGGAAGGGCACTTCGCATTCCCCAAATATTCAAGGTAGCAGGTAAGTATCTGGATGTAGTGGCGGTCAACTGTTACGGCGCCTGGGAGCCGGATCCGGAGAGGTTGGCGATGTGGAGCCGGGAATCGGGCAAACCTTTTATCATTACAGAGTTCTATGCAAAGGGGCATGACTCCGGATTGGCAAATAATTCAGGTGCCGGGTGGCTGGTCCCGACACAGAAGGACAGAGGCCGGTTTTATCAGCATTTCACGATAGGGCTTCTCGAATCTAAAAGCTGCGTCGGCTGGCACTGGTTTAAATACAGAGACAATAATCCGGAAGATTTGAGTACAGACCCATCTAACCGTGACTCAAATAAGGGAATAATCGACTATCAATACAAGCCATATATTGCGCTTCTTGAGGATATGAAAAAACTTAACAATGAGGTGTACGCACTCATTGACTACTTCGATTCAAACTGAAAGCGGTGTTGAAAAGCAATTGCATATCAATTACAGCACGTTATAATCTCACCAGAGCCGGTTTATTTCATATAAGATTTGTGAATGGGTGATGAAAGGAGAGATTATGAAACGTACAGGTTTGCTAAAGAACATGGTTAAAATTTCTCGCTTAACGCCAATTCTGTTAATATTTCTCACAGTTTCTGCGATGAACGTCGCAGCTCAACCCCAGAAGCTAATTCCCCGCCCCGAACATCCCAAACCACAATTCCACCGTGAAACCTGGCTGAATCTCAACGGGCAGTGGAATTTTGGCTTCGACCTTGGCTTCTCCGGCAATGAGAAAGACTGGCCGAAGGACTCTGCAAGGCTGGATAAAAAAATCATCGTTCCTTTCTGCCCGGAGAGCAAACTATCGGGAATCGGATATACAAACTTTATGAACGAAGTTTGTTACCACCGGAAATTTACTGTCCCGAAGCAATGGGCCGGCAAACGCGTATTTTTACACTTTGGTGCGGTCGATTATGACTGCCGTGCCTGGGTCAATGGAACCGGCGTTGGTCGCCACTATGGTGGCAGCTCATCATTTTGCTTTGAGATTACCGATGCGCTGAGCAATGGCGAAAACGACCTTTTCGTCTGCGCCCTTGATGATGTACGCTCCGACGTCCAGCCCGCAGGCAAGCAAAGCAGAAGACTCGAATCTCACGGTGTCGTCTATACGCGAACTACAGGGATATGGCAAACTGTTTGGCTGGAGGCCCGCCCAAAAAGTTTTATTGAATTCGTTCGCATTGTACCCGACCTCGACAATAGCCGCTTTGTTCTGACTCCTGTTATTAATAACTATAGCCGGGGCATGGAGTTTCAAGCTACTCTCCTTTCCGCCGAAGGCAAAAAGCTTACCTCAGTTCGTTCACAATCGGCCAACGGCACTGCTCAGATTCTTAAAGTAAAAAAGCCAAGGCCATGGGGCCCGGATGACCCATACCTTTACAAACTCCGGTTCGAGCTTCTTCAGGGTAACCGTATTGTGGACACAGTAAACAGCTATGCCGGCCTTCGCAAATTCCACATTGAAGGAAACAAGTTTTATCTCAATAACAAGCCCATCTTCTTGCGGCATGTTCTCGACCAGGGTTTTTATCCCGACGGTATCTGGACCGCG
>Ga0307379_10002673_pt1 | contig 26241 bp, 21 predicted proteins | sample UN2MG_FD_202237 | JGI IMG/M metagenome (GOLD analysis project Ga0307379, IMG submission 202237) | Soil microbial communities from Risofladan, Vaasa, Finland - UN-2 | ecosystem: Environmental > Terrestrial > Soil > Coastal area > Acid sulfate soil | place: Finland: Risofladan, Vaasa | collected...
CGCCGAGATAGCTATCCTCCTCGTCGCCGATGGGCGTCTCGAGGCTGATGGGCTCCTTGGCGATCTTGAGGACCTTGCGCACCTTCTCCAGCGGCATGGCCAATTTCTCGGCGAGCTCTTCCGGGGTCGGCTCGCGGCCGATCTCGTGCAGCATCTGCCGAGACGTGCGCACGATCTTGTTGATGGTCTCGATCATGTGCACGGGAATGCGGATAGTGCGCGCCTGGTCGGCGATCGAGCGGGTGATCGCCTGACGAATCCACCAGGTGGCATAGGTCGAGAATTTATAGCCGCGGCGATATTCGAACTTATCGACCGCCTTCATCAGGCCGATATTGCCTTCCTGGATGAGGTCGAGGAATTGCAGCCCGCGGTTGGTGTATTTCTTGGCGATGGAGATGACGAGGCGCAGATTGGCCTCGACCATTTCCTTCTTGGCGATGCGCGCCTCGCGCTCGCCCTTCTGCACGATATGAACGATGCGGCGGAACTCGGAAATCTCCAGGCCCGTCTCGGTGGCGAGCATGTGGATCTCGGAGCGCAAGCCCTTCACCATGCCGCGCTCGTCATGGATGAAGTCGGCCCAGCCCTTTTTCTTCAGGCGGCCGACGCGGCGCAGCCAGTTGGGGTCGAGCTCGTTGCCCTGATACTCGGCGAGGAAGTCGTCGCGCTTGACGCCATAGCCTTCGGCCAGGCGCAGCAGGCGGCCCTCATAGCCCATCAGCTTCTTGTTGATGTCGTAGAGGGTCTCGACCAGGGACTCGATGCGGTTGTTGTTGAGCGACAGCGACTTGATCTCGGCGACGATCTCGTCCTTGAGAACCTTGTAGCGCTTCTCCTGGGAGGTCGAGAGCTGATCGTTCTTCAGTGCCTTCTCGACGAGCTGATCCTGCAGCCGGCGGAGCTTCTTGTAATTGGTGGCGACGAGATCGAAGGTCTCCAGCACTTGCGGCTTGAGCTCCGCTTCCATGGCGGCCAGCGACAGGGAATTCTCCATGTCGTCGTCGTCGTAATCGTCCTCTTCGCCTTCCTTCTTCTCGCCGTCTTCGCCGTCTTCGGTCTTGGCCTCGGTGGCGTCGCCATTGGCGGCCTTGCCGTCGGCCTCTTTCGGCTCTTCGCCGGGCAGCGGCTGGGAGGCGACCTGCTTGGCGTCGGGGCCCTGATAGGTGGCCTCGAGATCGATGATGTCGCGGAGCAGAATCTTGCCTTCGTTCAGCTCGTCGCGCCAGATGATGATGGCTTGGAAGGTCAGCGGGCTTTCGCACAGGCCGGCGATCATCGCCTCGCGGCCGGCCTCGATGCGCTTGGCGATGGCGATCTCGCCCTCGCGGGACAAAAGCTCGACGGTGCCCATCTCGCGCAGATACATGCGCACGGGGTCGTCGGTGCGGTCGGTGGGCTCCTTGGTGGCGGTCTCGGCCTTGGCGATGGGCGTGGGCGCGGCCACGGCCTTGCCCTCGGGGCCGTCGGTGGCGCTTTCGGCCTCCTCGGCCTCGTCGCTGTCGACCACGTTGATGCCCATGTCCGAGAGCATGGACATGGTGTCCTCGATCTGCTCGGACGACACTTCTTCCGAAGGCAGCACCTCGTTCAGCTCGTCATAGGTGACAAAGCCGCGCGCCTTCGCGGTCTTGATCAGCTTCTTGACTGCCGCGTCAGACATATCGAGCACCGGCCCGTCGTGAGTCTCGGCCGGGGTCTCGACTTGCTCTTCGGCTTCAGCGGTCTTGGTTGCCATTCATGTCACTCCGATGCGCTCACCCGGGATGGGGCGCCGGTCTAATGCCCAAAGAGAGACAAGGGCCTCTCGCAACTTGTGGTTGGGGACGGCCGATAACGGCACGTTATAGAAGCGATTAACGGCCTGTCCCTTAATCGTCAATTAAGCATGATCCGGCGATTGGGCGCTGAAGTCGATTTCCATCTACTCGCGCCATGCTCGGGCCGTTTGCAATTCTCCCAGAAAACCCAGTTCAGAATACAAGAGGTACGGGCTGAGACGCGCCGTTACTTTCGCTCTTCTGCCCTTTGGGCTCCGCGAAAAACTTTGGACCCACTGAAAAAAGGACTTTTGGACGCGGAGGCCGACCCGCATTTTTCCGCCAATGCGTTTGCGCGGGGATCCTCGCGCCATCAGCCATCACTTGGCGAAGAGCGACCTCCCTGTCAAGGCCGCAAACTCCGTGCCAGTAGGGTTTTTTCTCGATTCGGGCCGCCGGCCGTTCACCCGCCGGCCGCGGCAAGATCAGGGACCGGGGCCCGCTCTGGCGCCATTGCGCGGGGACTAGTGCCGCTTCTCGCTGCGGCGGCCCTTGGACAGAGGCTCGCGCTTGAGGCGCGCCAGCATGTCCTGGAATCGCTTGGCGGCGTCGCGCTCGCCAGCGTCGTCGGCCTCGTGATGCTGGCCGATGCTCGCCACCTGCTGCTGCAACGTGGCGAAGCGCTCGAACTCGGCCTCAGAGACGTCGGCCAGATCGGTGGCGCTCTCGCTGAGCTCCCGGTTCAGCGTCGGCAGCGCCCGCCAGCGATAGATCACGTCGGCGAATTGCTCGGTGACGTCTGATTGCTTGGTCTCGGGCTGGAGGAAGGCGATGCGCTTGAACGGGCTGTCCCGGAACAGCCGCTCCAAGAGCTTGGCGTGCGGGCCTTGCAGCAGTTTCTCCACCAGACGGTCGCGATCGATGGTGGGGTCGTCGAAGATCGCGCGGGTGACGTCACCGAGGAGCGCCGCGAGCGGCTGGTCGTGTATCTCGACACTGGCCACCTCCTCGCCGAACTGATCGAGCAGCCAGGGGTGATTGACCAGCGCCAGGGTGACGATGGTGGCGAAACCGTAAGCGGAGGACAGCGGCGTCATCTCGCGCTGCTCGACCCGGCGTGTGCCGGAACGCATCCCTGAGCGCGTTCCTTGGTGCGCCCCGCCTTGTCCCATCCCTTGGCGCGGCGCGGGGCCCCGGTCGCGCGCAGGCTGCGCGCGCCACAGCACAAACATGCGGTTCTTCACCTCCCGCGCATAATGGTCCTTGACCCGGGCATTGCCGATCTGGCCGAGGAGCGTCTCGAGCCGGGCCTCGAAGGCGGCGCGGCGCTCGGGCGTGTCGAGGCTCGCCGCCGAGGTCTCGCGCGTCCACAGCATGTCGATGAGCGGGCTCGCCCCACGGGCGCAAGCCGCAAACGCGGCCGGGCCCGAGCCGCGCACGAAATCGTCCGGGTCCTGGCCGTGCGGCAGGAAGGCGAAGCGGAAGGAATGGCCTTCGCGCAGAGCGGGAAGCATGCGGTCGACGGCGCGGGCAGCCGCGGCCTCGCCCGCCTTGTCGCCGTCGAAGCAGATGATGGGCTCGGGCGCCAGATGCCACAGCTGCTCCATCTGGCGCTCGGTGAAGGCGGTGCCGAGCGTGGCGACCACGTTCTTGAAGCCCGCCTGATGGAGCGCGATCACGTCCATATAGCCCTCGACCACGATCAGCTCACCCTTGTCGTAGGCGGCCTGCCGGGCGCGGGCGAAGTTGAACACCATCGAGCCCTTGTCGAAGAGCTTCGTCTCGGGCGAGTTGAGATATTTGGGCTGGGCGTCCGCGTCGAGCGCGCGCGCGCCGAAGGCGATCACCCGGGACTTGGCGTCGAGAATCGGAATGGTCAGCCGGTTTCGGAAGCGGTCATAGGTCGGGCGGCCGTCGTCCGGCTTGATGATGAGCCCGGCGTCGAGCAGCTGCGCCTCGGTGAAGCCCTGCTTGATGAGCGCGGTCTTCAAGGCATCGCGCGAGCCCGGCGCATAGCCCACGCGGAACTCACTTATCGTGTCGCGGGAGATGCCGCGGCCTTCGGCATAGTGCAGCGCGTCGCGGCCGCCCGGCGCCCTTAAGGCCTCCTCGAACAGCTTGGCGGCGGCCTCCAGCGCATCGAGCAGGCCGAGCCGCTCCTTCACGGTGCGCTCATATTGCGGATCGGGCGCGGGCATGGGCACGCCCGCCTCCCCTGCCAACCGCTCCACGGCTTCCGGGAAGCTCAACCCCTCCGTCTCCATGAGGAAGGTGAAGATGTCGCCGTGCTTGCTCGAGGAGAAGCAGTGATAGAAGCCCTTCTGGTCGTTGACGGTGAAAGACGGCGTCTTCTCCTTGTTGAAGGGCGACAGCCCCTTCCACTCGCGCCCTGCCCGCTTCAGCGGCACGCGGCGCGACACTACCTGGCTGACGGGCAGCCGGGCGCGGATCTCATCCAGGAACGAATCGGAGAACTTCATCGGTTGGACAGTGGGCCCTAAATGGCAGGCGGTGCGCGCGGCGATTCGCGGTCATACCCATTATCCACCGGTTTGCGAACAAATTAGGAACTTTCATATGTTGGGACGGCCGCGTGGAGCTTTCCATTAGGCACACTGTATCTGCTTGGGGCCGCGACGCCGACAGCTTTGGGTGGCCGGGATGGCTGCGCTATGGCATGAGATAGTGCCTAAGAGGGGAATGCCAATGTCCGACCTCATTATCTATGTGCCGTTCCTGGTCATCGCCGTCTTCGCCGTGTTCGCGGTCTTTGCGATGCGCGGCAAGGACATCCCGAACCAGGTGGTCGGGGTCGCGGCGCCGCTCGCCGGCGCCGGCTTTCTCTATCTCTTCTCCGATTCCATGTCGGCGGTGGTGTTCGGGGTCGCGCTGATCGCCATCGGCGGCATAGCCTGGTATCGCATTTGGCGCGGCGAGACAGGCGATGAAAGCAGCGCCCCGCCGGAGTGAGCTTTAGAGGGAGGTTCGACGGCGCCTGATGGAGACGATCCTCGTCGCAGCCCTTGCCCTATTCGCCGTGGTGGCGATCGTGGTGTGGTGGATGCTCGATATCGACATTGCCGATATCGTGGCCATCGTCACCGCGCCAGCGGCGGGTCTTACGCTTATCTACTGGTACAGCACGCCGCTCGCCTGGGCCGGTGGACTGCTGCTGCTGGCGATCGGCGGCTTCGCGCTCTACTACCTGCTCAAGCGCCGCGCCAAACCGCCCGCATGAAGACGCCGGGCGAAGCGGTTCCGCTCCACCCGGCGTTCTCAATCGTTTTTGGCGATCGGGGTTCTACTGCGTGGGGAGTTCGCAGGTGCCAAACTGGGCGTAGGTCTTACCGATTTGAGAGACCGATCCGGCATACTCGCCCGTGACCTTGTTCACGACGGCGGTCCAAGTCTGAAGGTCCCGCCTGCCATGCAGGATGAGCACCTTCTCGTCCTCGTAAACGTCGCCGTTCTGAAGCAGCCCTTCACCGTTGAACAGGCCGGAGAACAGATTCTTTTCCTTGACGTTGAGCGTGACCGCAGGCGGCAGATTGTGACCCGTCGCCTTCTGGCAGCCGGCCGTGGCCGTGCATTCGTAAACCTCGGCGAGCTGACATGCGTAAGCCGGAGCCGCAATGGCCCGCACCGGCGCGAAGGAGACAACTGCCAATAGCGCCAGCGCCGTGAACTTCGAAAGTCGCATTACATTACCTCTGTGTTTGAGACCCGATAGCCGCGCAGCATGTCGCCGCGCTCGCCGCTCTGCCACGAGAAAAATGGCTCTTTAGAGCAATAGCTCTTTGCAAAACTCGGGACAAAAAGAAGCCGGGCAAAACGTTTCCGCTCCGCCCGGCCAGGCCTCCTCGCGTTCGCAGCGGGAAGTTAGTTGACGTGTGCCGCCTTGGTCAGGAGCTCGCCGCGATTCAGCACGGTGAGCATGGCAGCGTTAGGCCCGCAGGTGAGCACGACGCTCTCGTCCATGACGCTGTCGACGTGGAACAGCTCGCCCGGGTAGAGCGCCACCCGCACCCGCGTCGGAGCGCGGGCCGCTTTCGACGTGTCCGACACCACGACGCTGACGGCACATTTGCCGTTGTCGGGCTCGAAATACGCGATGAGGAGGTGGTCGCCGATCGTGGCGAGGATCGGCGCATCCGGGCCGACGGGGCCGAGATTGGTCAAGCTGTCGGCGGCAGACGCCATGGGCGCCGAGAGGGGCGCCAAGGCGAGCGCTGTGAGCAAGCTCGCCGCAGCGATGGGAAGAAGTTTCAGGGTTCGCAGCATTTTCGGTAGGCCTCCAATTCAAATTTTCAGCACGAATCGCTCCGTGCTGCGCTGCGCTATAGATAGTGCTGCGACGCGACAAATATATGTTGCAGTGCAAGACATACTGCCGCGTGGCCCGCTGCCGCAGGATTTTTCAGAAGAGTCGATTTGATTTGGTGATCGTTGCGCGCGCGTTGCACGCGCATGGCTGAACGATTAGCCGAGCTTCGCTTTGACCGCGCCGCTCGCTTTGCCGAAGTCCATCTGGCCGGCATAACGGCTTTTCAGCGCGGCCATGACCTTGCCCATGTCCTTGATGCTCGCAGCACCCGTTTCAGCAATCGCATCGTCGATGGCCTTCGCCATGTCCGCGTCCGAGAGCTGTTGCGGCAAGAACTCGCGAATGATCGCAACCTCCTCGCCCTCCTGCGTGGCGAGCTCGGCGCGGCCGGCATCGGCATAGATCTTCTGCGACTCTTCGCGCTGCTTGATCATCTTGGCGAGCAGTTCGAGCAGCTCGGCGTCGGACGCCTTCTCGGTGCCCGCCGTGCGCGCGGCGATGTCGCGATCCTTGATGGCGGCGCTCATCAGCCTCAGCGTGGAGAGGCGGCGGGCGTCGCGCGCCTTAGTCGCAGCATGCAAGGCGGCGGTGATGGTCTCGCGCATGGATGTCGTCACGGGTGCTCAGGGAAGGAATTTCCCAAAGTAATGGACGGGGCCCGCCTGCGCAAGCGAATTTGCCGGTCTAACCTATTGTTTTCACAGGAAAATATTTCGCGCCATCGATTGACCCGGGCGCGCGCGTGACTTAAAGAGCCAGTTGAGAATGGTTGCTCCGACAGCGATCCTCGCAGCCGACCGAGCGAAGCGGCTTTGCCCCGACGCAGCCGCATCAAGTTTGCGTCGAAAAGTTTTGCGCCCAAAAGTTCTACGCCCAAGTTCTACGCCCATGACCGACACATCTGAAACTCCGGCTGCGGAGGCCTCATCCTCGCGCGCGAAAGCCATGCCCGCTTGGGCCGACGAGGCACCGACCGCGCTTCTGGTTCTCGGCGACGGCACGGTGATCGAGGGCTATGGCGCCGGCGCGCCAGGCGTTGCCGTGGGCGAAGTGTGCTTCAACACGGCGATGACCGGCTATCAGGAGATCCTCACCGATCCGTCCTATACCGGCCAGATCATCACCTTCACCTTTCCCCATATCGGCAATGTCGGCGCCAACACCGAGGACACGGAGACGGCGAATCTTGCCGCCGCGTCGGGTGTGCGCGGCTGCGTGATGCGCGCACCCATCACCGCGCCGTCGAATTGGCGCGCGGGCCAAGACTTCGATGCGTGGCTCAAGGCCCGCGGCATCATCGCCATCACCGGCGTCGATACGCGCGCGCTCACCGCGCTGATCCGCGAGAAGGGCATGCCGAACGCCGTCATCGCCCATGCGCCGGACGGTAAGTTCGACCGCGACGCGTTGAAGCGCGAGGCGGCGGCCTGGCCGGCCATGCTCGGCCTCGACCTGGCCAAGGACGTGACCTGCGGCCAGAGCTACACCTGGGACGAGACCGCGTGGCGCTGGGGCGAAGGCTATGGGCGGCAGGACGCCCCGCGCTTCCATGTGGTCGCCATCGATTTCGGGTTGAAGCGCAATATCCTGCGCGAACTGGCCACGGCGGGGTGCCGCTTGACGGTGGTGCCGGCCACGACGACGGCGCAAGAAATTTTCGAGCGCAAGCCGGACGGCGTATTCATCTCCAACGGTCCCGGCGATCCGGCGGCGACGGGGGAATATGCGGTGCCGGAGATCAAGAAGCTCGTGGAGTCCGGCGTGCCGATGTTCGGCATTTGCCTCGGCCATCAGATGCTTGGTCTGGCGCTGGGTGCCGAGACCTCGAAAATGCATCAGGGCCATCACGGCGCCAATCATCCAGTGAAAGACTTCACCACGCACAAGGTGGAGATCACCTCGATGAATCACGGCTTCGCCGTCGACCGCGACAGCCTGCCCGACACGGTCGAGGAAACGCATGTGTCGCTGTTCGACGGCTCGAATGCGGGGCTCAAGCTGAAAGGCAAGCCGGTGTTCTCGGTGCAGTATCACCCGGAGGCCTCGCCCGGCCCGCAAGACAGCCACTATCTCTTCAAGCGCTTCGTCGACTTGATGGAAGAGACGAAGAGGGGCTAGCGCGCTTTAGCGCCAGGCCTCGCCGACGGTGTCGGCGACCACGGCGCCGCGCTGCCCCAGCGGCTTGTCGGGGCGCACGGTGGTGTCGCGCGCGGTCTGATGCTCCATCTCGGCGTTGAGCTCGCCGCCCACCAAGATCACGATCACCGACAGCCACAGCCACATCATGAGACCGATACCCGCGCCGAGCGAGCCGTAGGTGGCGTCGTAATTGGCGAAGTTCGACAGATACCAGGAGAACAGCACGGAGCCGGCAAGCCAGGCGACGGTGGCGAACACGCTTCCGACCCCGAGCCATTGCCAGCGGGCAAGCGTCCGGCTCGGCCCGTAGCGATAGAGCACCGTGAGCCAGACCATGACAACGATGAGAAGCACCGGCCAGCGCAGCAGCGTCACGATCTGCGTGGCGCGGCTTTCCAGGCCGAACCAAGCAAGCACCAGCGGCAACACCACCACGGTGGCGAGCGCTAGGATGATGAATACGAGACCGCCGATGGTGAAGGCGAAGGCGACCAGGGTCAGGCGCACGAAGCTGCGCTTCTCGCGCTCGTCATAGACGACGTTGAGCGCGTCGATGATCGCCTTCATCCCGGCATTGGCGCTCCACAGCGCCAGGCCGACACCGAACAGGAAGCCGAAGCTCAGCGCATTGCTGCTGGTGCCGGCGAGCTGGGTGACCTGCTCTTCGATGATGGCGATGGTGCTTGTCGGGAAGACGCCCTCGAGGAGAGACAGTTGGGCGGTGATGATCGAGGGGTCCGTGAACAGGCCGTAGAGCGACACCAGCGCGGTGATCGCGGGAAACAGCGCCAGCAGCATATAGAAGACGACGCCGGCGGCGACGGCCAGCAGGCGGTTGTTCTGGATCTGGTTGAAGACGCGCCAGCCGATGTCCAGCCAGCCCTTGGCCGGAATGTGATGCGGCTGCTTGGCCTCGCGGCCGCGGCCCGGGTCCCAGGCGCGGGACTGCTGAAGGCTCTCGGGTTCCTGCGAGGGACGGATGCCCATCGCGCCGCCATCGTCGTCCGCGACTGCGCCGGCGCCGCGTGATGGGTCGCTCCGCGGCGGCGCGGTCTCTTCTTGTCCATTGGTCGAGACCGCGGCGGGATCAGCGCCCTCGCCGTCCGCCGGCGCTGGGCGCAACGGCCGGATGAACCGTTCGAGACCGTAGGCTGCCCCGATCAATCCGGAGGCAAACAGTAGGTCAAGCCAAAGCGGTGTATTGGCGCGCGGTTGGGTTGGCATGGAGTCCTGAGCGGTGTGGAATGAGAGCCTAACGTGGCGGACGGCCGAAAGTTGCACAAAAACGCCACTTTTCCGCCCATGGGCACCCTGCTTGGCTTCCCCTTCAGTAGAATCTGGTCTAAGACCCTCCCCGGCTCCTGCACCGCGCAATTTCAACCCGCCCGCGTCCGCAGCCAGGGCCTGATGTCAGCCGAAAATGCCCAAACGCACAGACATAAAGTCCATCCTGATCATCGGGGCCGGACCGATCGTGATCGGCCAGGCCTGCGAGTTCGATTATTCCGGCACGCAAGCCTGTAAGGCCCTGAAAGAAGAGGGCTACCGGATCGTGCTGGTGAACTCGAATCCGGCCACGATCATGACGGACCCCGAGCTGGCCGACGCCACCTATATCGAGCCCATCACGCCCGAGGTGGTCGCCATGATCATCGAGAAGGAGCGCCCGGATGCGCTGCTTCCGACCATGGGTGGGCAGACGGCGCTCAACACCGCGCTGTCGCTGCGCAAGATGGGCGTCCTCGACAAATTCGGCGTGGAGATGATCGGCGCGCGGGCCGAAGCCATCGACATGGCCGAGGACCGCGAACTGTTCCGCCAGGCGATGATCCGTATCGGCCTTGAGGTTCCCCGCGGCACGACGTTGAAAGGCAACCTCCGCCAGAAGAAGGGCACGGACGGCAAGCCGCTCTATGACGGCCAGAATAATCCGATCATGGAGCTGTCGCCGGAAGCCTTCGCCCGGGCGCTCGAGGCCCTCGACCATTGCGGCCTGCCGACGGTCATCCGGCCCTCCTTCACGCTCGGCGGACAGGGCGGCGGGATCGCCTATAACCGCGAAGAGTTCCTGGAGATCGTCGAACGCGGCATCGACGCCTCGCCCACCAACGAGGTGTTGATCGAGGAGTCGGTGCTCGGCTGGAAGGAGTATGAGATGGAGGTCGTCCGCGACAAGGACGACAACTGCATCATCATCTGCTCCATCGAGAATATCGATCCGATGGGCGTGCATACGGGCGACTCGATCACCGTGGCGCCGGCGCTGACGCTCACCGACAAGGAATATCAGATCATGCGCAACGCCTCGATCGCGGTGTTGCGCGAGATCGGGGTGGAGACCGGCGGCTCCAACGTGCAATTCGCGGTCAATCCGGCGGACGGGCGTCTCGTCGTCATCGAGATGAACCCGCGCGTGTCGCGGTCCTCGGCGCTCGCGTCTAAGGCAACAGGCTTTCCCATCGCCAAGATCGCCGCCAAGCTCGCCGTCGGCTACACGCTCGACGAACTCGCCAACGACATCACCGGCGAGGCGACGCCGGCAAGCTTCGAGCCGACGATCGACTATGTGGTGACCAAGATCCCGCGCTTCGCCTTCGAGAAATTCGCGGGCTCGGCGCCGACGCTGACCACATCGATGAAGTCTGTGGGCGAGGCCATGGCCATCGGCCGCACGTTCAAGGAGTCGCTGCAAAAGGCGCTCCGCTCCATGGAGACGGGGCTCACGGGGCTGGACGACTACAAATTCGAAGGCCTCGGCGAGGGCGACGACAAGAACGTGATCCGCGCCGCCCTCGGCACGCCAACCCCCGACCGGCTGCTGAAAGTCGCGCAAGCTTTGCGGCTCGGCTTCGACCAAGAGCAGATCCACGAAGCCTGCCATTTCGACCCCTGGTATATCCGCCAGATCCAGGAGATCGTCGATGCCGAGGAGCGGGTGCGCCAGCACGGGCTGCCCAAGACCGCCGGTTCGTTCCGGGCGCTGAAAGCCATGGGATTCGCCGACGAGCGGCTGGCCACGCTGGCCAAAATGGACCCGCAAGAGGTGGCGAACATTCGCCGTGGGCTCGACGTCCACCCGGTCTACAAGCGCATCGACACCTGCGCGGCGGAGTTCGCCTCGCCCACGGCTTACATGTACTCGACCTATGAGACGGCGTTCGCCGGTTCGCCCTCTTGCGAGGCGCGGCCGACCGACGCCAACAAGGTCATCATCCTCGGCGGCGGTCCGAACCGCATCGGCCAGGGCATCGAGTTCGACTATTGCTGCTGCCACGCGGCCTTCGCCCTGTCGGCAACCGGGTTCGAGACCATCATGGTCAACTGCAACCCCGAGACCGTCTCCACCGACTACGACACTTCCGACCGGCTCTATTTCGAACCGCTGACGGAAGAGGACGTGCTGGAGATCGTGCGCACCGAAACCGCCAACGGGACGCTGAAAGGCGTCATCGTGCAGTTCGGCGGCCAGACGCCGCTCAAGCTCGCCGCCGCCTTGGAGCAGGCCAATGTGCCGATCCTCGGCACCTCGCCCGACGCCATCGACCTGGCCGAGGACCGCGACCGGTTCAAGGCGCTGATCGAGCGGCTCGGCATACGGCAACCGAATAACGGCATCGCCCGCTCGGCCGAGGAAGCGCTCGCCATCGCCAAGGCGGTCGGCTTCCCGGTGGTCATCCGCCCGTCTTACGTGCTGGGCGGCCGGGCCATGGAGATCGTGCATGACGAGGCGCAGCTCGCCCGCTACATGACCGAGGCCGTGGTGGTGTCGGGCAAGAGCCCGGTGCTGATCGACTCGTATTTGCGCGACGCCATCGAGGTGGACGTGGACGCCATTGCCGACGGCACAGACGTGTTCGTGTGCGGCGTGATGGAGCATATCGAGGAGGCGGGCGTGCATTCGGGCGACAGCGCCTGCTCGCTGCCACCGCATTCGCTAAGCCCCGAGATCATCGCCGACATGGAACGGCAGACCGCGGAACTGGCCCATGCGCTGGGCGTTGTGGGACTGATGAATGTCCAGTTCGCCATCCAGAACGACGATATCTACATTCTCGAGGTCAATCCGCGCGCCTCGCGCACCGTGCCCTTCGTGGCCAAGGTGATCGGGCTGCCCATCGCCGGGATCGCGTCGGAAGTGATGGCGGGCAAGAAGCTGGCCGCTTTCGGCTTGAAGCGGCCGAAGCTTGACCATATCGCGGTGAAAGAAGCGGTGTTTCCGTTCGCCCGCTTCCCCGGCGTCGATCCGGTGCTGGGCCCGGAGATGCGCTCCACCGGCGAGGTCATGGGCATCGACCGCGACTATGCGGTCGCCTTCGCCAAGAGCCAACTCGGCGGCGGCTCCAAGTTGCCGATGTCGGGCGCCGTGTTTGTGTCGGTCAAGGACTCGGACAAGGACCGGGTGGTGGCGCCGATCCGCAAGCTCACTGAGATGGGCTTCCGCATCATCGCCACGCGCGGCACCAAGCGCCACCTGGATGAGCACGGCATCGCCTGCGAGAAGGTCAACAAGGTGCTGGAGGGCCGGCCCCATATCGTCGACGCCATCACCAATGGCGAGATCGACATCGTGTTCAACACCACCGAAGGGGCCAAGGCCCTGGCCGACTCCATGTCGATCCGCCGGTCGGCCTTGATCAACCACATCCCCTACTATACAACGCTGGCCGGCGCCCTGGCTGTGACCGAGGCTATCAAAGCCCTCCGGGAGGGCAGCCTGACCGTCGCCCCCCTGCAAAGCTATGTCGGCAAAGGCCCGCGAAAGCCGGCTGAGACGGCCTAGGAAAATCGGTCAAAATCAACAGATTCTTGACTTAGACTGGGCACTTCCTTGACACTACTCAAGGGGGACCCCTTAGGAGCTTCGACTGACATGGATAAAGTGCCGATGACCGCGGAGGGCTTTACTGCGCTTGAGGCTGAGATCAAGCATCTCAAGTCCGTAGAACGGCCGCGGATCATCAAGCTCATCGCCGAAGCGCGCGCCCACGGGGATCTCTCGGAGAACGCCGAATATCACGCCGCCAAGGACCTGCAAGGCCTTACCGAGGCGCGCATGGCCGACCTCGAGGACAAGCTCTCCCGCGCCGACATCATCGACGTGTCCAAGCTCAAGGGCGACAAGGTGATGTTCGGGGCGACCGTGACGCTGGTCGACGAGGACACCGACGAGAAGGTCAAATACCGCATCGTCGGCGAGGTCGAGGCCGACGTGAAGCAGGGCAAGATCTCCATCACCTCTCCCATCGCCCGGGCGCTGCTCGGGAAGAAGAAGAAGGATGTGGTCGAGGTGTCGACGCCCGGCGGCGGCAAGTCCTATGAGATCATGAAGGTCGAGTTCAAATAGGCCTGCCGCGCGCAGACCGAGCGCGCACTCACCACGCTCCAGTCCAATTTATGCCAGGCTTGTCGCCTAGACCGGCCGCATGATCACCCGCCGCCAGCTAACCACAGGTGCGACCGCTGCTCTTTTGCTGTCGGCCCTTCCTTCCGCCCGCGCCGGGACCGCGTCCACGGCGCTTGAGCGCTACTTCGCGTCCATCGCGGCCAAGAGTGGTGGGCGCCTGGGCGTCGCCATGCTCGACACGGGCTCCGGGCTCACAGCCGCTTTCAACGGGGATGAACGGTTTCCCTTGTGCAGCACGTTCAAGTGGCTCGCGGCCGCAGCCATCCTGGCGCGCGTCGACGCGGGCGCGGACAGTCTCGGCCGGGAGATCGAGATTCGCCCGGATGACATCGTAACTTATTCGCCGGAGACGGAGACCCATGTGGGCGGCGCCATGACGCTTGCGGCGATCTGCGCGGCGGCGATCACGCTCAGCGACAACACCGCCGGCAATCTCATGCTTGCTTCGCTCGGCGGGCCTGACGCCGTGACCGCCTATGCGCGCTCGCTGGGCGACACGGCGACCCGCCTCGACCGCGCTGAGACGGCGCTCAACGACGTGGCGCCAGGCGATCCGCGCGACAGCACGACCCCCAATGCCATGGCCGGCGACCTCCGCGCGGTGCTCGTGGACGATGCCCTGACCGCGCGCTCCAAGGAGCAGCTCATTGCCTGGCTGATCGCCAACAAGACCGGGGATGCGCGCTTGCGGGCGGGCCTGCCGAAGGCTTGGCGCGTGGGCGACAAGACCGGCTCGTGCAACGCGGGCACCGCCAACGACGTCGCCATTGCCTGGCCGCCGGATCGCGTGCCGGTGCTCATCGCGGCCTATCTCACGGACAGCAGCGCCAGCCGCGAGGCGCAGAACGCGGCGCTTGCCGATGTCGGGCGCGCGGTTGCCGCCGCCATTGGCTGAATCGTTTCAGGGACTTGTCAGGCGTTTGCCAGAGCCGCGCGCAAGCCGACCGCGGCGCCCGTGAGGGCCGGATATTCGGCGAGGATCACATAGATCGGGACCGGCGCGAGAAAGGCCTGCATGCGGCCCTTATGCTCGAAGGCCGCGCGGAAATCGCCTTGGGCCAGCCGCGACACCAGCTTGGGCGCGATGCCGCCGCCGAGATAGACCCCACCGCGGGCCCCGAACACCAGCGCCACGTCCCCGGCCACGCGGCCGAGCCAGGTGACGAACACATCGAGCGCCTCTTCGGCAAGCGGGTCCTCGCCGGCAAGCGCGCGCCGCTCCACCTCGACGGGCGTCAGCGCGTCTACATTGTCGCCGCGGGCGGCGGCGACGGCCTGATACAGATTGCTCAAGCCCGGACCGGACAAAGCGCGCTCCGCCGACAGATGCTCGCGCCCGGCCCGCAGCCGCTCCATCAGTTGCAACTCGCGTTCGTCCATGGCGCCGAGGGTGACATGGCCGCCCTCCCCGGGCACCGCGACCCAGCCCGAGGGCGACCACACGAGACCGGCGACGCCGAGCCCGGTGCCGGGGCCGAGCACGGCTTTGGTGCCGCGCGGCAGCGGCGCCGCGCCGCCGATTTGGTGCAGCTCATCGGCGGCGATATGGGGCAGCGACAGGGACAGCGCTTCGAAATCGTTGAGCATATGGACGTGCTTCAGCCCGGCGGCGGCGCAGAGCTGGCCCTTGGCGAAGGACCAGGGCGAGTTGGTGAGCTTGACCGCATCGCCCGTGACGGGCGCCGCGACGGCGATGGCCGCGTGACCAATCGGCTCTGCGACATCCTTCAGGTAAAAGCCGATCGCCTCGGCCAGTGTCTTGTGTTCGGCGACGGGAAAGCGGCGCACCGCGCTGATCTCCAGGGTGACGAGATCGGCGATGGCGAAGCGCGCATTGGTGCCGCCGATATCGGCGACGAGCGCGCGGGACGGAATCTTGTTCGTTTCGCTCATGTGTCGACGATGACTCCAAGGGCAAGGCGCGGCATGATAAGGATCATCATCGCATAACCCGTCTCAAAATGCCGTAGAGGACAGCCGCATGATCTCGAAATTTGCCACCGCCGCATCGCTCATCCTGCTCGTCTCCCCCACGCTCGCGCTTGCCCATGAAGGGGCGACCGGCGTCGTCAAGGAGCGCATGGACCTGATGAAGCGCCAAAAGGACGACATGAAGATCATCGGCGAGATGGCCAAGGGCAAAACGAAATTCGACGCGGCCAAGGCAGCCGACGCCGCCCGCGACATCGAGACGACCGCGGCGAAGATCCCCGAGCTGTTTCCGGAAGGCACGCATGGCGGCCACAGCGACGCCAAGCCCGAGATCTGGCGCCAGTGGGACAAATTCACCGGCGATGCGGACGCGCTCCGAACCCAAGCCGAGGCGCTGGCCGCGGCCCTCGACGCCGGTTCGCCGGACTGGAAAACCGACTTCAAGGCGGTGATCGACGCCTGCAAGAGCTGCCACAAGACTTTCCGGGCCGAAAAGGACTAGGGAAGCATTCAGCCCAGAACCCCCCTTCTTTGGTTGATGAAGCCGCGCCGGGGCCCCACAATCCGGTTCCCTGCTTCGTTTGGACCCGGCGCCGGTAAGGCATGATCGACAAGCTCGAATTCATCATCGCGCTCTCGCGTGAGCGGCATTTCGGCCATGCGGCCGAGGCCTGCGGCGTGAGCCAGCCGACCTTCTCGGCCGGGATCAAGCAGCTCGAGGACACGATGGGCGTGCTGCTGGTCGAGCGGGGCTCCCGCTTCCGGGGCTTCACGCCGGAAGGCGAGCGGGTGCTCGACTGGGCGCGGCGGATCGTCGGCGACACCCGTGCCATGCGCCAGGAGATCGACGCGCTGAAACATGGCCTGTCGGGCCATATCCGGCTTGCCGCCATCCCCACGGCGCTGGCCATGATGTCCATGATCACAACGCCCTACCGGGCGCAGCATCCGGATGTGAGCTTCACCATCTGGTCGCGGAACTCCATCGAGGTTCTCGGCATGCTGGAGAATTTGGAGATCGACGCCGGGCTCACCTATCTCGACAACGAGCCGCTGGGCCGGGTGCAGACCGTGCCGCTCTATAGCGAGCAGTACCGGCTGCTGGCGTCGTCCGACAGTCCGCTCGGCGACCGCGACCAGGTCACCTGGGCCGAGGTCGGCAAGGTGCCGCTCTGCCTGCTCACCCCGGACATGCAGAACCGGAGAATCATCGAGACCCTGCTGCGTCAGGAGGGGTCCGAGGTGGCGCCGACGCTGGAATCGGACTCCATCATCGTCTTGTTCGCCCATGTGCGAACAGGCAAATGGGCGAGCGTGATGCCCGCGAAACTTGCCGAGGTGCTCGGCCTCACGGAGAAGGTGCGCGCCATCCCTATCGTCGAGCCGGAGGTGTCCCATTCGATCGGCCTCGTGGTGCCCCAGCGCAACCCGCTGACGCCGCTCATCAATGCGCTGGTGAACGAGGCCAAACAGCTCGCGCCGATCCTGAATGCCGCCGTGCCGTCAGGGCCTATCGTGGCGGGGCGGTCCAAGGCGAAGTCCCGCGCCGCCAGCTAGGCCGCCCAATGTGGGCCTAACCCCTTGTCATACGATCAGGAATCCCGATCGGGTCATAAGCCTGCTTTATTGATTTCCCAAGAGTTTTTGCCCATTTTGAAGGCTCCTCAAACGCGGCTGGGCAATGTCACGATTCGAACCATGGACGGCTGAGCGCGCGAGCGAAATCATCGCGCAGCATCAGCACTTAAAGGGCGCAACGCTCCCTATCCTGCACGCTTTGCAGGCGGAGTTTGGCTGCGTTCCGTTGGACGCCGAGCCACTGATCGCCGAGGCGCTGAATATCTCGCGCGCCGAGGTGCATGGCTGCGTCACCTTTTATCACGACTTCCGGCGCGAGCCGGGCGGACGGCGGACGCTCAAGCTCTGTCTCGCCGAGTCCTGCCAGGCCTCCGGCGGGCGGGCACTCGAAAAGCGCGCCAAGGAAAAGCTTGGTGTGGACATGGGCGGCACGACCGCCGACCGCCGCGTCACACTGGAGCCCGTCTATTGTCTTGGCCTGTGCCATTCCTCGCCGGCCGCGATGCTCGACCACGACGTCTACGGAGCGCTGGATGAGGAGCGGTTCGACGCGCTGCTCAAGGAGGCACAGTCGTGACCCGCATTTATGTCTCCCGCGATTCCGGCGCGCTATGCGTCGGCGCCAAAGCCGTCGCCGAGAAATTCCGCAACGAGGCCAAGGAGCGCGGTCTCGATGTGGAGATCGTGCGCACTGGTTCGCGCGGCATGTATTGGCTGGAGCCGCTGGTCGAGGTCGAGACGGCGCAAGGCCGCGTCGGCTACGGGCCGGTCAAGGCGTCCAAGGTCGGCGATCTCATTGACGCCGGCATGCTCGAAGGCAAGCCGCATGAGACATGCATCGGCGTGGTGGACGACTATCCCTGGTTCAAGAACCAGACCCGCCTCACCTTCGCTCGCTGCGGCATCGTCGATCCCCGCTCCATCGAGGACTATCAAGCGCATAAAGGCTATGAGGGCCTGAAAAAGGCGCTTCAGCTCGGGCCCGAAGCGACCGTGGAAGAGGTTCTCACCTCGGGCTTGCGCGGCCGTGGCGGCGCCGGTTTCCCCACCGGCATCAAGTGGCGCACCGTCGCCCAGACTCCACCCCACCAGAAATACATCGTGTGCAACGCGGACGAAGGCGATAGCGGCACCTTCGCCGACCGCATGATCATGGAGGGCGACCCCTTCGTGCTCATCGAAGGCATGACCATCGCCGGCATCGCGGTGGGCGCCACCTATGGCTATATCTATCTCCGCTCCGAATATCCCCACGCCTTCGAGACCCTGAAGATCGCCATCGACGAGGCGCGCAAAGCGGGCTTCCTCGGCGACAACGTGGCGGGCTCGGGCTTTGCCTACGACATGGAAGTCAGGCTCGGCGCGGGCGCCTATGTGTGCGGCGAGGAGACCTCGCTGCTGGACAGCCTGGAAGGCAAGCGCGGCGAAGTGCGCGCCAAGCCGCCGCTGCCGGCGCATATCGGCCTGTTCGGCCAGCCAACCATCATCAACAACGTACTGTCGCTCGCCACGGTGCCGATCATCATGTCGGACGGCGGCGAGTTCTATCGCGATTTCGGTATGGGCAAGTCGCGCGGCACGATGCCCATTCAACTCGCCGGCAACATCAAGCATGGCGGGCTCTATGAGACGGCCTTCGGCATCACGCTCGGCGAGCTGGTCGACGACATTGGCGGTGGCACCTATTCGGGCCGGCCGGTGCGCGCGGTCCAGGTGGGCGGCCCGCTTGGCGCCTATTTCCCGCGCGCGCTGTTCGACACGCCGTTCGACTACGAGGCGTTCACCGCGGCCGACGGGCTGATCGGCCATGGCGGCATCGTGGTGTTCGACGACACGGTGGACATGGCGCAGCAAGCCCGTTTCGCCATGGAATTCTGCGCCGTCGAATCCTGCGGCAAGTGCACGCCCTGCCGTATCGGCTCGGCCCGTGGCATGGAGCTGATGGACAAGATCGTCGCCGGCGAGGACCGCGAGGCCAATCTCGAGGTGCTCGAAGGCCTTTGCGACACGATGAAATGGGGATCCCTTTGCGCTTTGGGGGGGTTCACCCCATATCCAGTGATGAGCGCGCTGTACCATTTCCCAGAAGATTTCGGCGCCGGCAAGAAGCGCCTCGAAGCTGCTGAATGAGGAAGCCCAAATGTCTCTGATCCAGGAAATCGACTACGGCACGCCAGAATCGAAATCCGAAAAGATGGTCACGCTGACCATTGACGGCGCGCCGGTCACGGTGCCCGAAGGCACTTCGGTGATGCGCGCGGCCATGGAGATGGGCACGCAGATTCCCAAGCTCTGCGCCACGGACATGGTGGAATCCTTCGGCTCCTGCCGCCTCTGCCTCATCGAGATCGAAGGCCGCAACGGCACGCCGGCCTCCTGCACCACGCCGGTCGCCGACGGCATGGTGGTAAAGACCCAGACCGACCGCCTGAAGCGCCTGCGCAAGGGCGTGATGGAGCTTTACATCTCCGAGCATCCGCTCGATTGCCTGACCTGCTCGGCCAATGGCGACTGCGAACTGCAGGACATGGCGGGCGCGGTGGGCTTGCGCGACGTGCGCTATGGCTATGACGGCGCGCGCCACCCGAACCCGGGCATCGACGCGTCCAACCCCTATTTCACCTATGAGCCTTCCAAGTGCATTGTCTGCTCACGTTGCGTACGGGCGTGCGAGGAAGTGCAAGGCACGTTCGCGCTGACCATCGCCGGCCGGGGCTTATCATCGGTGGTGTCGCCTTCCATGGAGCAGCTCTTCATCGATTCCGAATGCGTGTCGTGCGGCGCCTGCGTGCAGGCCTGCCCCACCGCGACTCTCAACGAGAAGTCGATCATCGATATCGGCACGCCGGAGCATTCGGTGGTGACCACTTGCGCCTATTGCGGCGTCGGCTGCACTTTCAAGGCGGAGATGCGCGGCGACGAGCTCGTGCGCATGCTTCCTTATAAGGACGGCAAGGCCAATCGCGGCCACTCCTGCATCAAGGGCCGCTTCGCTTACGGCTACGCCCATCACAAGGACCGCATCATCAAGCCGATGATCCGCGAGAAGATCACCGATCCGTGGCGGGAGGTCTCCTGGGAGGAGGCGATCCAGCACACCGCGTCGGAGTTCAAGCGCATCCAGGCGAAATACGGCAAGGACTCCGTCGGCGGCATCACCTCGTCGCGCTGCACCAACGAGGAGACCTTTCTCGTGCAGAAGCTGATCCGCGCCGGCTTCGGCAACAACAATGTCGATACCTGCGCGCGGGTCTGCCACTCGCCGACCGGCTACGGCCTGAAGACGACATACGGCACGAGTGCCGGCACCCAGGACTTCGACTCGGTCGAGCAGTCCGACGTCATCCTGATCATCGGCGCCAACCCGACCGACGGTCACCCGGTGTTCGGCTCGCGTATGAAGAAGCGCCTGCGCGAAGGCGCCAAGCTGATCATCGCCGATCCGCGCCGCATCGATCTCGTGCGCTCGCCCCATATCGAGGCCGACTATCATCTGCCGCTCAAGCCCGGCACCAATGTTGCCCTCGTGACCTCGCTGGCCCATGTCATCGTCACCGAGGGACTGGCTAACGAGCAGTTCATCCGCGAGCGGTGCGACTGGGACGAGTTCCAGGATTGGGCGGCCTTCGTGGCCGATCCGCGCCACAGCCCCGAGGCCACCGAGAAGGCCACCGGCGTTCCCGCCGAGCTCGTTCGCGGCGCGGCCCGCCTCTATGCCACCGGCGGCAACGGCGCCATCTATTACGGCCTCGGCGTTACCGAGCACAGCCAGGGCTCGACCACGGTGATGGCAATCGCCAATCTCGCCATGCTTACCGGCAATATCGGCCGCGAGGGCGTGGGCGTGAACCCCTTGCGCGGCCAGAACAACGTGCAAGGGTCCTGCGACATGGGCTCCTTCCCACATGAGCTGCCGGGCTATCGCCACGTGTCGGAGACGGCCACGATGGAGATGTTCGAACAGTTCTGGGGCCGGCCGCTCGATACCGAGCCGGGCCTGCGCATTCCCAACATGATCGACGCCGCGCTCGACGGCTCGTTCAAGGGCATTTACATCCAGGGTGAGGACATTCTCCAGTCGGACCCGAACACCCAGCACATGGCCGCCGGCCTGGCCGCCATGGAATGCGTGGTGGTGCAGGACCTGTTCCTAATCGAGACGGCGAATTACGCCCATGTGTTCCTGCCCGGCTCCACCTTCCTGGAAAAGAACGGCACCTTCACCAACGCCGAGCGCCGCATTCAGCGGGTGCGCAAGGTCATGGCGCCGATCAACGGTTACGAGGACTGGGAGATCACCCAGCTGCTGTCGAATGCGCTGGGTTATCCCATGCAGTACGACCACCCGTCGCAGATCATGGACGAGATCGCCCGGCTGACGCCGACCTTCGCCGGGGTCTCCTATGAGAAGCTCGACGAGCTCGGCTCGGTGCAGTGGCCGTGTAACGAGGCGGCGCCGGAAGGCACGCCGGTCATGCATATCGGCGGCTTCGTGCGCGGCAAGGGCAAGTTCGTCATCACCGAATATGTGGCGACGGACGAGAAGACCGGTCCGCGCTTCCCGCTGCTGCTGACCACGGGACGCATTCTCAGCCAGTACAATGTGGGCGCGCAGACGCGGCGCACCGCCAATGTGGTGTTTCACGAGGAGGATCTTCTGGAAATCCATCCCCATGACGCCGAAAATCGCGGCGTGCGCGACGGCGACTGGGTGAAGCTGCAAAGCCGCACCGGCGAGACGAGCTTGCGGGCGCTGATCACCGAGCGCGTGGCGCCCGGCGTGGTCTACACCACCTTCCATCACCCGAGCACGCAAGTGAACGTGGTGACGACCGAGTTCTCCGACTGGGCCACCAACTGCCCCGAGTACAAGGTGACGGCCGTGCAGGTCATGCCGTCCAACGGGCCGTCGGAGTGGCAGGAGGAGTATGAGGAGCTGTCGAAGGCGGCGCGGCGCATCGCCGAGCCCCTGGTGGCGGCGGAGTAGCCCTTACCCTCCCCTCGCCGCAAAGCCACGGAGCGCCTAGCACCATGAAGCCCGACAACCTCGTCTACATGGCGAACCAGATCGGCAAGTTCTTCCAGTATCAGAAGGAAGACGAGGTCGTTCCGGGGATCGCGGACCATATCAAGAAGTTCTGGGACCCACGGATGCGCAAGGCGATCTTCGCCTATATGGACCAGGGCGGCGAAGGGCTCGATCCCAAGGTGAGAGAGGCGATCCTCCGTCTCCAAGACCCGGCGGCCGGCTCCCACGCGACGAGCTTTCAGGGCACTTAACGTCCGCGAGCGGCGCACGCACGCTTCTGGACCGCGCGCCCAGATGCTAAGTTTCTTTCGTGCTCGACCTGACCCCTGAAGAACTGACCGCCATCAAGCTCTCCTTGCGCGTGGCCGCCGTGGCCACCTTGGTGAGCCTGCCGCTCGGCATTGGCGCGGCAATGCTCATCGGCCGAGGCCGCTTTCTCGGCCGCCCCCTCCTCAACGCGTTCATTCTGCTGCCGCTGGTGCTGCCGCCGGTGGCGACGGGCTATGTGCTGCTGCTGCTGTTCGGCCGGCAAGGGCCGATCGGGCATTTTCTCGACGAGACTTTCGGCATCGTGCTGGCGTTCCGCTGGACCGGGGCGGCGCTCGCCTGCGCGATCATGGGATTCCCCCTCATGGTGCGGGCGATCCAGATCTCGGTCGAGGCGGTCGACCAGCAGCTCGAACAGGCGGCAAGTACGCTGGGTGCCAGCCGGCTTTACGTGTTTCTGACCGTGACCTTGCCGCTGATCGCGCCCGGCATCCTTGCCGGCGCCATCCTCGCCTTTGCCCGCTCCATGGGCGAGTTCGGCGCGACTATCACCTTCGTGTCGAATATCCCGGGGGAAACGCAGACCCTGCCGAGCCTGATCTATACCTTCACGCAAGTCCCCGGTGGCGACGCGGGCGCGCTCAAGCTGACGCTGGTCTCGCTCGGCATCTCATTGGGGGCGGTGCTGGCGGCGGAAGCGGCGGCCCAATATATCGGCCGCCGGGTGCGCGCCAACTAGCAAGCCGGACGTTTCCGGCTACGGCATGATGGCGACGCCCCAAGGCAGGCGTCCAACCGGCACGGACTTCTCCGCCTTCAAGCTGTCGACGTCGATCACCGTCACGTCGTTGGTGAGGCCGTTGGCCACGTAGTATTTCTTGCCGTCGGGGCCGAGCTCGCCATGCCACGGCCGCTGACCGACCAGGATGTATTCAAGCACTGCCTTGCTATCGGTATCGATGACGGCGACCCGGTTAGATGGTCCGAGCGGGACGAACATGATCTTGCCGTCGCGCGCGAAGTCCATACCCACGGGCTGAAGCTGCTCAGGCCGCACGCCGGGTACCTCGAAGGTGATCTTCTTGGTGATCTTCCAGGTCTCGGGGTCGACCACGGAGATGGTGCCGCCCACTTCCGAAGAAACCCATAGCTCCTTGCCGTCGGGGGTGAACTTCGCCTCGCGCGGACGAGAGTCCACCAGCACATTGGCGATGAGCTTGTTGGTCGCGTTGTCGATAACATGCGCCATGCTCGTGCTCTCGGACGTGGCCACGGTGTACTTGCTGTCTGGGCTCACCGCCATGCCCTCCGGCTCGACGCCGACCGGCACCTCGGCGAGAACGTCGCCGCTTTCGATATCCATGATGGTGACGAGACTGTCGTCCTCGTTGGCGATGTAGATGATCTTGCCGGCGGGGTCGATCGCCATGAGCTCGGGGTCCGGGCCGCTATCGAGGGTGCGGGTGACCTCCATGGTCTTGGTGTCGATGACGTCGATGATATCGCCGTCGCCGGCTGCCACGAACAGCTCCTTGAAGTCTGGGCTCAGCACGATGCCGCGGGGACGCCGCGCGGTCTTGATGGTCTTGATCGTCTTCAGCGTCTCGCTGTCGACGACCGTGATCGTGTTGTCCTTCTCGTTCGAAACGAAAATGGTCGCGGCATAAGACGAAGCGGTCGAGAGGAGGAGCGCCGTCGCGCAGGCCGTAACAAGGCTGATGCGGGTCATAGGAGGTCTACCTTTGGGCTGGGGTCACTTGAATTTGCACTTGGTCTCGGGCTCGTCGAAGCCGAGCGTGTCGGTGAGATATTTCGGGTGAAGGAAACCCTCTTGCGGCGAGGTCGTGACCGGCACGCGCGTGCCGCCGCCGAGAATGATCGGCTGGCGCATCTGGTGGTCCCAGGTGCGGAAGCTCAACGCTTGCCCCTTGAAGGCCTCGATCTTGAAGTCGTCGGAGAGCAGATATTTCCGCACCGCCTTAGGCGAGGTCTTGCCCGACTTCATGGCGGCATCGGCGATAGAGCGGAAGCCCAACCAGGCCGTGTAGTCGCGCTCGACGGGCGCCCGATCGGCCAGGCGCGGGATGGCGTTCTGGAAATGCATGCCGCCGGACTCGGTATACGACTTGTCCCAGGCGGTCGCCTGCAGGCCTTGCGTGCCGACCACGGGGCGCGGCAACGCGGTGCGGTACATCAGATAGTCGCCGAAATCGTCGTCGCTGTTGATGACCCAGAGAACGTCGTGGTCCGGCGCGCTCTCCGTCTCCATGGGGATCTGCTGCTGCACCTGCTGAAAGCCCGAGTCGAGATTGCGCGCGCCGGGCGGCAATCTGTAAATGTGATCCTCGACCACCTTGCCGCCATAGCGCGAAGCGGAGCGCTTCACCTGCGCCGCGTAATCCTGGTCCTCCGGCGTGTCGCGGCGCACGACATACCATTTGGGCCATTTCTTCCAGATCATGTACTGGGCAATGGCATCGGCGCGCATGGCATAGTCGGGAATGATGTGGAAGACGTTGGTGCGGCATTCCTCCTGGCGCAGCTTGGTGGCGCTGGAGCGGATGTTCATGATCAGCGCATCCTTGGCCCCGGGGAGATCGGCCACGGCGAGAAGATCGTCCGGCTCCAAGTCGGCGATGAAGAACCGCTCACCGTTAGCGAGCGCTTCCTTCGCCTTGGCCACCACGTCGCCGTCCTTCGGCACTATCTTTTCAATCAGCTCGAAGGAATGGCCGACGAAATTTCCGGCCTGGTTCGCCTCCTTGAGCATCAGGCGTGCGCCCTGGATGCCTTTGTCGGGGATTAGCTTCTCGGCGTAGGAGAGCGGCAGCGGCTCATCGTATTCCTTGCCGAGATAGACGACGCGCAAGTTCTTAATCTGCGGCGCAGCGGCATCGGCCGGTGCAGCGGCAGGCGCTTCCTTGGCGGGCTTGGCGTCGGCAGCCGGCTCGTCGGCCGGCTCAGCCATGGCGGCGTCGCTCAACATGGCGACGGCAAGAACAGTCACGGCAAGACCGGCGGCCGCGACGCGGACGATGGGGCCGGCGGCATGCAGCAATCCGATTACTTGCCAACTCAGCAGGGGCATAGTCAGGTCTGGACCTCCCTAGAACGCGACGTTATTGCCGGGCCCTGTGAAGACCCATGTGCGATTGTGTTCTATGTCTCAAAGAAGCCGCCGGTTGGCAATGCGCACCGCACAATATGGCTACCGAACGACATCTCTTAAGACGCTGAATACCGCAGAGATATAAGGGGTTGGCAGGGCGCCTTCCATAGACTGGCAACAACATTGCCAAGAGTTCATGCACGCTTCATGTCTTCGTAAAGAGCCTTTCATGTCCGGCAAAGCAAAGGCCGCCAAGCCTTGCGGCTTGACGGCCTTGCAACCTCGAAGCGGCCTCAGCAGCCAGCTATTGAGACGGCGTGTTGACCCGCTTCATCGAGCTCGGGTTCTTCGCCCGGATGAAGGCGATGACCTTCCACAGCTCGTCGGAGGTCTTGACGATCCCGCCGAAGGGCGGCATCGGACCGACCACGACCTCTTTGCGGACACGCTTGTAGCCCTGCTTCTGGAGCTCGTCGCTGCCCAGCGCGATCAGACGGAAGACCGTGTCGTCATCGGCGCCATAGACCCAGGCATCGTTGGTGACCGGCGGGCACATGCCACCGCCGCCGCCGCCACCGTGACAGCCGTTGCAGCTATAGGAGAGGTATTTCTTGTGTCCCTCTTCCTCCATGGCGGCAACGTCGTCGTTATAGGGATTGTGCAGACCGCCCTTGGGCGTCTTGGCGATGAGGTCGAGCG
>Ga0307379_10002674_pt1 | contig 26240 bp, 17 predicted proteins | sample UN2MG_FD_202237 | JGI IMG/M metagenome (GOLD analysis project Ga0307379, IMG submission 202237) | Soil microbial communities from Risofladan, Vaasa, Finland - UN-2 | ecosystem: Environmental > Terrestrial > Soil > Coastal area > Acid sulfate soil | place: Finland: Risofladan, Vaasa | collected...
GGGGGCAGTTGAGCGGCGAAAGGATGATGCAAGGCAGACCTGCCCTCGCTGCGTAGGCCGCGGTGGCTGCACCGTGGTTCCCCGTAGAGCTGGCGATCACAGCCTTGGCCCTGGCCTCGATTGCTGCACCGATGGTCAGGTATGCGAAGCGGTCCTTGTGAGACCAGGTGGGGTTGCGTGATTCGTCTTTGATGTACAGCTCGCCCTCCAGACCCGCCCAGACAGCCAGGTGGGGCGCGGGAATGAGGGGCGTGCCTCCTTCGCCCAGCGATAGTTCCTCTGCCAGAGGGGGCAGCAGTGGCGCGTAGCGCGCCAGTCCCGGGAGGGGAGCTTCGGGCAGGACGTCTTCAAGCCACTTGGGATAGTCGTAAGTGACGTCCAGAGGTGCCTGGAACTGCTCCGTCATGCAGGCGGTGCAGCCCACGAATAGCTTGGGGTCGAGGGGGAAGGTCTCGCCGCAGGACAAGCATCGGAGTCCCCTAGCCAGAGATCCGCCGTTGGCCATGTGCCCTCCTTTTGCGGGGCAGACTACGAAAGCAATAGTATCGCGACCACGCGAGGATGTCAAGATTCTGTCCCCCTGGGGCACTTCAGAGGTGCAGAGGAGATATTGACGCTTCCTGAACCCAACGTAGCGTGAGTCGGAGCCGTCAGGGAACCAGGAGAAGGGGCGCGTCCAGTGCAAGAGGACGATGGCGCCACTGGCGACGACAAGGCACCCCTCGACGCACGGTCTGGCGGCGTCTGGCTGCGACGAAGAGGGGGTCGTGAAGGGAGCGCGACGGACACCAGGGCAAATGGATCGAGGCCGCCGGGTGGGGAGCAGGATCCGTCCCCCCTGCCTAGGTGATGTACCTTTCAGTCGTCAGGTAGCGGTCTCTGCTGTCGGTGAGGATGGCCACGACGGTCTTTCCCCTGCCCAGCCTTTGGGCTACCTGGAGGGCCGCAAAGACGTTCGCTCCTGCTGACATGCCGCAGAACAGTCCCTCTTCGCGGGCCAGGCGTCGAGCCATCTGCACTGCGTTTTCGTCGTTGACCCAGACAATCTCGTTGGGCACACCCTGGTTGAGGATATCGAAGAGCAGCCCATCGGTGATGCCTTCGATGAAGGGTATTGCTTCCTTGCCTCTGCCGATCCACGGCGCGCCGGCGGGCTCCACGGCGATCATCTCCGTTTCAGGGCGCACGGGCTTTATAGCCTGAGCGACGCCCATGAGTGTGCCGCCGGTACCGATGGAGGCGACGAAGGCGTCTATCTGGCCTCCCGTCTGCTCGAGGATCTCCTTGCCCGTCGTCTCCCGGTGCGCGGCCACGTTGTCGGGGTTGCTGAACTGCCTGGCCCACCAGATGTGGGGGTTGGCGGCCTCCACCTCCTTGCACTTCTGCCGCGGCACGATCTCGATCACGCCGCCGTGGACGCTCGGATCCAGAGAGCTGTCGAGGTCCTCGGTGCCCACCAGCTCGATCTCTGCCCCGAAGCTCTCCATCATCCGCTTTCTCTCCTCGCTGGCCACGGCCTTGGGCATGTAGACGGTCATGGGATAGCCCTTCACAGCGGCCACGAAGGATAGGGCGATGCCCGTATTGCCCGTACTGGCTTCCACGATCCTGTAGCCTGGCTTGAGGTCTCCCCTCTTCTCGGCGTTCTCGATCATGGACAGGGCGATGCGGTCCTTGATACTACCGCTGGGGTTCAGATATTCCAGCTTGCCCAGGATTTCGCAACCCAGCCCCTCGCCGATCCTGTTCAGGCGCACCAGGGGTGTGTTGCCAATGAGGTCCAGCACCCCGCCGGCCACGGTCTTCGAAAATCTACTCTGCATTTGGGACACTCCTGGCTGACGATGTCCGCTGGATCGCTGCTGCACACACGCTGTGGAAGCGATCGTTGCTGTTGGTCTGAGCAACGGGTTGAATCGTACGGTATCCTGCGGAGGTTGTCAAGCGTATCGTCTGCTGGGGTGAGTTCGATGTGCCCACCCTGACAAATCCCAAAGCCATGGAGCGACGGGCAGGGGTCGCCGGTCGCCATTGACAGGTTGCGTTGCCTGTGATTAAATGCAGGATGAGCCGCAGTGCGCGTGTTGGAGGTGGATAGATGAGCAGACAGATCCGCTGTGTGGTGATCTTGGCGGCGGTGGCAACCCTGTTCTTGGGGTCGATCTCCCCCCTATGGGGATCCCCGGAGACCCAGGGCACCCGTGTCCACGTCGTACAATGGGGGGAGACCCTGGGCATCATCGCCCCACGATACGGCGTCACCGTCAGCGCCATCGTGCAGGCCAACGGTTTGTCCAACCCCAACTACATCTACGCCGGGCAGACGCTCCTTATCCCTGGCGGTGCTGCGCCGTCGCCGCCTCCGCCCGCCGTTGGAGCGACGACCTACGTGGTGCAAAGGGGCGACACGCTGGGGGTCATCGCCGCCCGCCACGGTACCACCATCAACGAGCTAGTGGCGCTCAACGGCATTTTCAACCCCAATCTGATCTACGTGGGCCAGGTGCTGACGGTCCCCGGCGGGGGCACCCCGCCTCCCTCGAACCGCTGTCTCTACATCGTCAAGCCCGGCGACACGCTGACGGGGATCGCCCTCCAGTATGGGATGTCGATGTGGGCCCTGGCCATCGCCAACAACCTGGCCAACCCCTCCTTCATCTACGTGGGGCAGCAGCTGATCATCCCCGAGTGCGGACCCACCGCGCCTCCCACGCCGACCTGCCCGCCTTTGGTCACCGCTACACCCACCATGACACCAGGGGCAGCCACGCCCACGGCAACGAAGAAACCGGCCACACCTACCGCGACCCAGCCAGCAGCGGCCTATGAGTTCCAACTGGTGCGGCAGCCGGACAAAGACCCCTGCCATCCGGGCTTCTGCGTGCCCGAGGTCAGCGGCGTGGTGCAGGACGCCGGAGGCAACCCCCTCAGCAACATGACGCCGGTGTGGATCAAGCTGGTCTCGGAGAACCAGGGCACGATGTACTGCCGCAGTGGGGAGCCCAGCCTGTACCTCCAGGAGGGGCTGTTCAAGTTCATCTCGGAAGATGGGAGCGTCTTTGGGGAGTACACCCTGACGGTGGTGCGGAGCCAGGGGGACCCCACGCCGCTCTCGCCGACGTACGGGCTCAAGATGAACTCGTACGTGGCCGGTGGCCAGCAGTCCAACATTTTCTTCAAGAGGAACTACTAGGCTACCAGACCTCCGGGCTGCACCCTCGCGAGGGTAGACTGGATCGCGAAGGGGCGAAAGGGGCGAAGCGCGCGAAGGGTTGCCCTCTCCTGTCATTCTGAGCGCAGCGAAGAATCTCTGATCCCGAACCGCTGCGAAGGAGCAACGTACCTACGGGCCAGTGGCGGTCATTGCGCATTGACTGTCGGCACCAGGTTGTGCTATAATAAGGTCGCAACTCGCAGGGGGAGCCCCCTGCCACGGTCTCTACTTCGACGAGGCTCGCCTTGCATTCGCAGGCGGGCCTTTCTTCATGACAGAACTACCACTCAGTGCCAGGTCTGTCCGCTTGGTGGAGCCGACGACTCCACTGACGATTGGCTGAGTCTGATGCCAGCAGGGAGACCGGTTCGGAGGAGCGAGGGATAATGTTGGAGCCGATTGAGGACGTGGTTGGGGACATCCTGAGCAACTATGCAGAGCCGTGGCCGCCCGACATTACCGACCAGGTGTTCCTCGCCGTCGAGAGGCACCCACGATCATGCGAAACGTACTGGGACCTCGTGAGAGACCTCGATGACCAAGGCAAGCGGGGCCAGTCAATCGTCAACCAGTACGTCGGCAGGCGTGTCAAGCTTCTGACTACCGGTGTGAACCGCGGTCGATGCGACTCTCCTCGTAGCTCGTTGATTCAGAGCTACGAGAGGCATTGAAGGGAGACTGCTGCGGAATCGGGACGGTTAGGGAACGCTACATATCCACAAGCGAACGCATAGACAAGATTCTGGTCGAACTGGCATAGCCATGTGGGATCTCGCTCCTGGCTCGCGACAACATGGGAACTAGAAGGAAGGGGGGCACTCGTTAACACAATGACGACTACTGCATCAGGAGTCCGTCGGCAATCCAACCGGAGTGGTGGCAAAGAATGGCGCACCTGCTTCATTTCAGCGTCTCCCCTTGCAAACCTCACTACCATCAAGGCGCTTCTGGAGGGGAGAGGCATAAGAGCAGTACTCCCTCTTGAGCCGCCTCCCACCGGCGGTTCGCTTCTCGAGCACGTGACCAGGGCGATTTCTAGGGCTGATCTGTTCATTGCCGTCCTTGAGGCAGAGGGATCTAACGCTGAGCGGTACCTCGAGATAGGCTTCGCACATGCCCTCCACAAGCGTGTTCTCATCCTGGCATCCCCAGGATTGAGCACTCTTCCGCTCTATGTTGGGGATATGCTGTATATCCGTGCCTATGCTGATAACTTCGAGGCCATTGACTTCGCTCTCGACCAGGCACTTGCTGCACCAACTCGCAGGAAGCACACACGTCGTGAGCCCGTTGTCAAGAGTCGACCATTGGGCCAGGGTGCGGACGAACTCATAGCACAACTCGAAAGGCTAGGGGACCATGCTGCCGGTCGAGACCTCGAGAGGCTGGTGGTATCGGCACTTGAACAGAGCGGAATCCCTGTCGTCGCTCGTTCAGATGAACCGGACATCGGAGCGGATCTGGCGATTTGGGCCGACGAGCTGGAGTCTTGGGTCCCGAATCCCATTCTAATCGAGATCAAAGTCAACTTGAAGAGCGAGGAGCAGGCAAGGAGACTATCCAATCTGGTCTCGTCCTATCGAGAGGCGAGCGATGCTGACTTGGCCCTGGTACTGTATGCCAGTGGTCCACCCCGTGGCCTCGAATGGCATCGCTTGCCGGGTTCCGGAGTTCTCTTTCTAGAAGTTCGCGAACTCTTCGACCGACTTCGGGAAAGCAGTTTTGCTGAGATCGTGCGCGAACTACGAAACCGCTGGGCTCACGGAGGAGGCTTCTGATGGCACGCGTGTCCCAGGGGCGAATCCAAGGGTTCCTAAGGTGCGGCGATAATGCGCAGACCATGACTGAAAAGGGGCGCGCTCTGGAGGATCTAATCTGCTACCTGTTCGAGAAGATCCCTGGGATTTCGGTCACAAGTCGGAATCCGCTGAACGTGTTCAATACGCAAGAGATAGACGTGGCGTTCTGGAACGAGAAGCATCCGCGCGGGCTGCCTTTCCTTCCAGAGATCATTCTTGTTGAATGCAAGAATTGGACGCAGCCCGTGAGCGGCCAGGAGATAAACTGGTTTGATTCGAAACTACGCGACCGGGGCCTCGCATTCGGAGTACTGATTGCGACCAACGGCATCACAGGTAACCCTGCGCAGCTAACCGCGGCCCACAGCACAGTGGCGGCAGCGCTCCGCGAGGGGCGGCGAATCGTTGTGATAACCCGACAAGAGATGGAAGGTATAACCGACACAGCCCAAATTGCACTGTTGTTCAAGGAGAAGCTGTGTGAGTTGGTCGTTAAGGGAACGATTGTCACGGAAGCTATGCCGTAGTGCTGGAAGTGAGCTGACTCAAGTGAAACCGCTTCGTCTGGGGTTGTTGTGTCAGACGCTGATCCGCCTGAGTCAAGGGAGTGAGGCGGCACTTTGCGCGATTTATTCGACGAGGGTTTAGGGCAATGACTGCGGATCATCAGGTGGAGATCGGGACAAAGGTCAGAGTAGCGGGGCAACTCGGCGAGGTGGTCAGAGCCGAGAGAAGAGGCGAAGCCACGCTCTACCGCGTTGCTTTTGCAGAAGGCCCGCCCAAGAGCTTCCTTGTACCGCCTACTCAGATCGAGCGGGTCTCTTCACCGCTTGAGTTGGTGTCCTCGCTTTCGTTCGATGATCCCGCCCGTTTCGACCTATTGACTGAAGCCACGCGTCTCTCACTGGCCTACGAGTACGACCGGCTGCTCTCGCTGGCTGCCACGAGGACGAATCTCGAACCCTACCAGGTAGACGCCGTCTATCAGGTGCTGAACGGCTACAAGCAGCGATTCCTGATCGCAGACGATGTAGGCTTGGGCAAGACCATCGAGGCTGGAATGATTCTGAAGGAGCTGGCCGCTCGTGGCAGAGCCAATCGGGTCTTAGTCGTGGTGCCTGCCGCGCTTCAGTATCAGTGGCAGCGAGAGATGCGCGAGAGATTCGATGATCACTACGTCATCTACAACTCGGCCTATCTGAAGCAGCTGCGACAGGCTCTTCCAAAGGATGCGAACGCCTGGGAGGCCCATGACAAGATCATCACATCCCTAGACTACGCCAAACGCCAAGACGGACCCATCCCGGAACTGCTGCGCACGGAATGGGATGTGATCGTCTTCGACGAGGCGCACAAGCTGTCCATTTCCAGATATGGCAACAAGGTTCAGCGGACTCAGCGGTACAGGCTGGGCCAGGCTCTGTACGACAGGACAGATGCACTCCTTCTGCTCACAGCCACGCCCCACAAGGGAGATCCGTTCGCCTTCCACGGACTGATCGTGCTTCTTGATCCTTACATGTTCGAAGACCCAGACAGCGTGGAGCCGGAGCGCCTGGCCACGATCATGATCAGAAGGGGAAAGGACGGGATCAAGGATCCCAATGGCGAGCCGGTATTCAGGCCGCGCGAGGTGCGGACGGTTCCTGTCACATTCACACCGGCGGAGGAGAAGCTGTACGACGAAGTGACCGAGTATGTGCGCCATGAGTACAACATGGCGAGATCCCTGGAGCAGAGAGCGGTTGGGTTTGCCATGATCCTGCTGCAGAAGAGAATGGTGTCTAGCATCGCTGCCATCAGAAGGTCATTGACCAATCGAGCCGCCCGGCTGCTGGCCGGAACGGGTGGTGAGTTCACCCGCGAGGAGGAGCGGCTGGTGATGGAGTACATGGACGACGCCGATGCTCTCACCGACTACGAGAAGGAGTACATCGAGGGCAAGCTGGAGACGGTGACTGCGCAGTCCACCAGTGTGGGTCTGGAGGCGGAGATAGCCCGGCTCCGGCAGCTGACTGCCATGGCTGAGGCGATTGAGGTGGACTCCAAGGCCAACGTGCTGTTGGACTTCGTGGATGGCATCCTCTCCGACGACCCCTCCGAGAAGGTGCTGGTGTTCACTGAGTACAGGGATACGCTGGAATACCTCCGCGGACTCCTCGAGAAGCGCGGTTGGAACCCCGTTATCATCCACGGGGGCATCTCGATGACAGAGAGATTGGAGGCCGAGGACAGATTCCGGGGACCCGAGGCCAATCTGATGCTGGCCACCGATGCCGCTGGCGAGGGTATCAACCTCCAGTTCTGTCACATCATGGTCAACTACGAGTTGCCGTGGAACCCCAATCGGATAGACCAGCGAATTGGACGGCTTCATCGCTATGGTCAGAAGAGGGACGTTAAGGTTCACAATCTCTTCGTGGAGAACACTAGGGAGGGCGAGATATTCGTTAGGCTTCTCGCGAAAATCAGGGTCATTGAGGAACAACTTGGGGGAAGCCTGTCCGATATCACCGGCATACTCCTGGAAGGCGTGAACCTCGATGAGCTGCTGATCAATGCCCTGGCCGACAATGTGGACCTTGAAGTGACGTGGCAGGACATAGAGCATGCCATTCAGGAGAGACAAGAAACTTATCAGCGGGTCGAGAACACCATGTTGATGGACCTGAGGAAGTTCGACCTGGAGTCCACCTTGAAGGTGATCGAGAGGAGCGAGAAGCTGGCAGCCAGCGAGAAGGACATCGAGGCGTTCGTCCGGGCCTTCTTCGACCACTTCGGTGGCAGGATCGAGCGGACACGCCGCATGGAGGTATATCGATTAACTCCGCCTTCAGAGGTGGTCGCCGATGGGGTGCAGCGACAGTATGACAGTGTGACTTTCACCAAAGAGGTGGCCAAACAACTGGGTGAAGACGTTGAATTCCTGGCCTTTGGCCACCCTCTGTTGACGGGTATCATCGACTTCTGTCGCGACAGAGACTACACCTTTGGTGGACGGGCCACCATGAAGATCGCAGTCCACACTGAGGAGACTCCTGGAGCGGTCTTCAACCTTCTTCTGCGCTACACGGATGCCAATGGGGAACCGGTAAGCGAAGATCTGCTGCCGGTGCTGGTAGGCACCGATGGTAGGGTTGTTGCGAAACCTGACTTGAGTGGCTTGCGGAGCGTAGCTCTTGAGGAGCAGAATGCCGTGGATGACGCACTTCTCGAACGGTCTTCCGACATCGAGAAGCTCTATGATCAGGCCTTCGATGAAGCCCAACGGGTCTCACAGGAGTACGCCTCCAAGGCTCAGAGGAAACGTCAACGCGAGGTTACCATCCGGCGGGATGACGCGGAGAGGTACTTCGGCGTACGCATCGAGGAACGACAAGCCAGACTGCTCCAGTATCGGGAGCGCTTGGAGGAAGGCGAGGACATGGAGATCGCCATCAGAGGGGTAGAGAGCGAGATACGCAATCTGGAGGCGCAGCGAGATAGAACCCTCCAGCGGCTAAGCGAAGACGAAGTAATCGTGGAAGAGGCGCCCGAACTTCTCAACGTGGCACTCGTGGTGCCTATGGAGAGCGCATGACATGGATCAGCCGCCATTGCCTGAGATGAAGCCTTACGTGAACCGAAACCTGTTCTCCGAGCACTTCCTCGATGAGCTACTGCCTCAGGATGAGTCATGGCAGGTCGACCAAGACACGCTCAACCTGGCGCTGCAGGCTGTGTCAAACCTCCACGCGGGTCGAGAAGAGGAGTGGGCGGGCAGCGTCGAAGCGCAGCTGGAACGCAAACTCGTGCGGCCAGTTTTGGAGGCGCTCGGCCACAGGTTCGAAGTACAGCCGTCGCTTCCCACGCCCGAGGCGGTCCATCGCCCGGACTATGCGTTCTTCGTCAACGATGAAGAGCGACAAGAGGCGCTGCGGCAGAGCGGCGGCGAGATCGAGTACTTCGACAGGGCAATCGCGGTCGGTGACGCCAAGCGTTGGGATCGCCCACTCGACAAAGGACAGCGCGGGAGCCGCGACAAGTTTGACAGACTCAGCCCCTCCTGGCAGATGGACTACTACCTGCGCATGAGCGGGGTCAAATGGGGCATACTGACCAACGGTCGGCTTTGGCGGCTCTACAATCAGGATACCAGTTTCCGTCTGGACATCTGTTATGAGATCGACTTGCCCCGGCTGCTGGCGACGAGGGATCTGGAAGCCTTCAAGTACTTTTTCTTGTTCTTCAGGCGTCAGGCCTTCGTTCCCGACCCCGAAGGGTTACGCCTCCTCGACAGAGTCTACCAGGGCAGCCTGGAGTTCGCTAAAGCGGTGGGTGACGACCTCAAGGAGAACGTATACAAGGCCCTGCGTTTGCTCGCGGAGGGGTTTCTGCACACACGAGATAACAGGCTTGACCCCGATCGCGATCTGGACGAGATACACGCCAACTCCCTGGTGCTCCTCTACCGCCTGCTGTTCATCAACTACGCCGAGGACCGGGGCCTGCTGCCGCGCGATAACCGATTCTACAACGAAAGCTATGGTCTCGTGTCCATGGAGGGCGAGATTGCCAGCAGACTCCAGCGTCGAGAGTCGCTCCCGCCGCTACAGGCGACCTATTGGGGAAAGCTGAAGACCCTGTTTGACCTCATCAACCAGGGCAGTGAGGCTCTGGGTATCGACGAAGCAACCATGCAGGTCCCTCCGTACAACGGCGGGCTTTTCGATCCGCAGAAGCATCCCTTCCTCGAGCAGCACAAGGTCGAAGACAGATGGCTCGCTCAGGTCATCGACCTGTTGGCGAGGTCTCAAGGCGAGGGCGTCGGTGGGGGCTTTGTGGACTACTCCAACCTGGACGTACGACACCTGGGGTCGATCTACGAGGGGCTACTGGAGTACAAACTGCGGGTGGCAGACGAGGAAATGGTGGCGGTCAAGCGTGGCGGCAAGGAGCAGTGGATACCTGCGAATGAGACGGGTAGCAGCCGGGTCCTCGAGCGGGTCCAGCCCGGGTCTGTCTACCTGGCCACGGACCGCGGAGAGCGGAAGGCCACGGGTTCCTACTACACGCCCGACTACATCGTGAAGTACATCGTGGAACACACCGTTGGTCCTCTCATCCAACAGAAGATGAAGGAGGATGATCCCATCGAAGGCATCCTTTCATTGAAGGTGCTGGATCCGGCGATGGGATCCGGGCATTTCCTGGTGGAGGCGACTGATCGATTGGCTCATGCCCTTGTGGAAGCGCTGGGCGGAAGCGGGGAGGAACCGGGAGGAGAGGATGTTCGCTGGGCCAGGCGAGAAGTCGTGGAGCGATGCATCTACGGTGTGGACCTGAACCCTCTAGCCGTTGAGTTGGCCAAACTGAGTCTGTGGCTCCACACCGTGGCGGAGGGCAAGCCCCTCAATTTCCTGGATCACCATCTGAAAGTCGGGAACAGCCTCATCGGGGCCTGGGTGGACGACCTGGGTAGCTTGCCGGTCGCGAGAAAGAGGCGAACCTCCAGAGAAGCAGAGCTGGACGTCCGCCAGATGAATCTCTTCGAGATTCGGCTGGATGAGCAGCTTCCCGTGATGTTGAACAAGGTACTGGAAATCATTCGGCGGCGGAGCGACACCTTGGACGACATCAAGGCCAAGAGTGCCGCCGATCAGGCTGTCGAGGGATTAAAGGCGCCCTTCAAGGCTGTGGCAGACCTGTGGGTTGGCACCTACTTCGGCAACGAAGTCACTCAAGCGGAGTACCAAGAGGCTCTGGAGCACGTTGGAGAACTGAGCCTTCTGCTTTCGCTGACCTCGCTTCAGTGCGCGAGGCAGATCGCAGAAGGGCAACACTTCTTCCATTGGGAACTGGAGTTCCCAGAAGTATTCTGTCAGGAGTCAGCGAGGCGAAAGAACCCGGGTTTTGACGTGGTGGTTGGAAATCCACCGTATGATGAGCTGTCAAAGCAGGCACTGGGGCGCGATCCTGATGAAAAGGCCTATCTCGTGGCGGCTAGTGTCTACAAGCCGACTCAGGCCTTAGGTGGAAGGCTCAACTGGTATCACTACTTCATGGTACTAAGTTTGCACCTGCTCGCGAACGGGGGCCGCAATGGACTTATCGTCCCCATGTCCTGGATGGGGGATAGCTTCACCTGCGGGGTGCGCAAATGGATGTTGGAAGGAAACATACCTATTGTTGTTGAGGCCTTTCCACAAAAGGACGATCCGAATGAGCGAGTATTCTTCGATGCCAAACTTCCCACCAGCATCTACATTGCACAGAAGGGTCGAACGCAAGGGAGAATCTGCGTTCGGGTACATCCCGGAAGGAGTATTCTGCAAAACCCTCATTACTGCACTGATGTTGAGACTCTGAAACTCATGAACCCCGAACTGTGGCCGATTCCACCTGTTTCGAAGCAGGCCTGGGATGTCTTGTTGAAGATCGTAGCTAATGACAAGCTCGGAAGACTCGGCCAAGTCGCGGCTGAGCCGACCTCTGGTGAGATCATCTTCAACCAGGCAACCCGGCCGTTTCTCACAAGTGATGAAGCCTATGACCTAGTGCTGCGTGGGAGTCATGTTCAGAGATATGAGCTTGCAGAAACCGCGAAACAGGGAGAACCCGTATACCTCAAGACAAGCGAGTACTTGGAAGCTTCGCACGAGGGCTCGAAGGCGTATGCACACCGCAACCCCCGCATCGTGTATCAAGAGGGATCGGCGATCGATGCCTGGAGAAGAGTGGTTCCAACATATTTGCCGGAGGATCACATATGCGGACACAAAGTCTGCTATTTCACCGACTACAAGATGGACATGTTTGCATTGCTTTCAGTCTTTGCAAGCAACCTGCTAAACTGGCTGGTCGAGGCGCTCAGCGTCACGAATAGCCTACCCGCATACCTCATCGCCAATTTGCCTTTTCCGAAGCTCGACTTCAGCACGCCCTTTGAACACCGAGCCCAAGGGGCTCAGGTGGGCCGGCAGCTCTACGAGCGGTCTTTCCAGGAGGGATATGCAAGCGTCCTAGGGTTCGTAGGGCGTCATCTGAGCCAAGGCGAAACAGCTGTCATCCACGATCTGCTAGCTCATCTGGGCCGGCAGATGATCGACATGCACAAGTCAAAGCAAACAGAGGCGAGAGCATTCCTTGGCTGGGTGGCGAGTTACACACGTCTGCCAATCGAGGAGTGGCGGCTCAAGACCGTTGTGAAGACCTACTGGGAGCAAGGTTGGGATGAATTCCAGCGGGCGCTGCGCCAGAACCGCAAGGCCATAAAGGAAGCGAGCGGGCGCAATGTCGAGAGTCGAGAAACTCAGGAGGCTATTCGCAGGGAGTTTGAGAAGTCAATGGCCAAGCTCAAACCATTGCTGGAGCGCATAGCCTCGACGGACCGGCTCATCGACTTGATCGTCTATCGGTTGTACGGGTTGACGGAGGAGGAGGTGGCAATCGTGGAAGGGCGTGTGCCCCGATGACGCAAGCGCATCCGGCCAATTCGGGGCGAACCGATGCCGCTCGCGCCAACGCGCCTCGTCAGCATGGACCAGCAGCCGACCGCGCAACACGGGCGGCCGGCAGTTTCTCTCACTGGCGAGAGCAGCAGAAAGTGCCAGGCACAAACACGCAGCACGCGACTGCCTGGCTGAGTATGATCTTGAAAGGGGCTAGTCGAGTGACACCCCTGCACGCGCCCCGTTGCGTGGAACTCACCGGAAAGGTGGCCCGTGCCAATCAACAACATTCAAGCTGATTTTCTGTCAATGGACAACTTCCAGCTCGCATGGCAGAGGGTGCTGCGGTCCATGCGCGCGGAGACGAAAGACCGTATAGCATTCAGGGTCTTTGCCTCGGGTCTTGATCACAATCTCCGCCAGATCATCGACGAGATACGGGCTGACACATATCGGCCTTCGCCAGCGCCGAAGATCTACCTTCCGAAGCGATCCCGGACGCTGCGGACAATCCCGGTGCTTGCTGTCCCAGATCGAATCGTGTACCAAGCTATCGCGAACCTGATTGTACGGGAAGCTCGAGCCGATCTTTCGATTTTCGCCAACCGGAGCGTTTTCGCACACTTGTGTCAATCCGAAAAGAGTCTTTTCATCCTGGAGCGTTGGCAGAAGCAGTTTCCTAGGTTCCTTCGAGAGTACAGGAGGATCTGGAATCAAGGCAACCGGTGGGTAGCCGAAGCTGACATCTCCGCATTCTACGCATCGATCGGGCACGGTCCCCTTCGCAGTCTAATCAACGATAGGTGGGTTGCGGATGAGCAAGTATTGTCGCTACTGGCAAACTGCCTTGTGACATGGATGGCTCACGAACAATATCCCGGGCTCAGGACCGGCCTGCCGGAAGGCTACGAGGCATCAGACCTGCTGGCCACATTGTTCCTGCTGCCAGTGGATGAGACGCTGGCCCGCAAGTTCAGGTACTTGAGATATGTCGATGACATACGAGTGCTTGCTCCAGACAGAGATACCGCCAGTGTGGCCCTGGTCAGCCTCGACATAGAGTTGAAGGCCCGTGGGCTTGTGTTGCAGACGAAGAAGACCGGCGTCAGGGAGGTCGAAGACCTGGACGGCGAGGAGAACAGGCTTCGGCGCCAGCTTTCCCAGATCGCGGCCCGTAGGGCTCTGGGGGCGGCACAACAAGACGAACTGAGAGAAGTATTCTTCACAGCATGGAATCAGCTCGATGAGGATCCGGATGCCGCAGACTCAGCCATCGCGTTTGCACTGTACCGCCTTGATCCTGACACGACGGTCCGCAACATAGCCATCAGACTTCTTGAGATGCTCCCGTGGCGATCCGGTGTCATCAACCAGTACCTTCGCAAGTTCGAGGGCGACCAAGAGGTCATCCAAGCGCTTGTGAGGACAATACGCCAACACAGGGTCTATGCGTGGCACTTGGCGAATTGCATGAGGACAATCGCCGAGATGGCTGATGCGAACACCTTTCGCGCCGTCGCACAGCAGTGGATCGCGAATCCCAGCCTCAGGTGGTTTCAGCGGCTTGCGGCCGTGGAAGCGCTGCAGAACGATCAAGATTCACACATTGCGTTGTACTCAGCCATATCCACGGAGAGCAACCCGATTGTGAAGGCTGCACTAATCGTAGCCTGCGCTTTCCAGGCGTGCGATCCAGGCTCCAAGCGCGAGGTCGCGCGACTTATTAGGGAGGTTCTTGACGACCAAGATGATAACGTGAAGCGCCTGGGAATCTGGCTTCACCAGCAATTCGTGGACATTGGCTGGCCTGAAATAGACTTCCGGGGCACGTTGGGACCGCTCCAAGCCCTAGTACCTGAACTTGCCACGCTACCTGCCGGCGCACCGTGTTTCGTGAAGGAAACGCTGAGGCGTCAGTACGACGCCCAGGTTTCTGAGCAACTTGAGTTCCATTCGGTCTTCGAGGACTATCCAGGCGCCGTTCTGGACTTGAGGAGGGCAGTTCCCTATTACCACACCGATCCCGATCTCTATGTGGGTTTCATCAACTCCTTCAATCACAGAGTAGCAATTGCCCTCCAGCCAATCCTTGGCTCGACAGTACCCAGGGACGAGTTCGACAACATGCTCAGGTCCACCAAATTCAAGGCCGGCGTTCCTCAGGTCGCCCTGTACTTCGGGCTGTGCAACGACATTCGCAATCGGACCTCTGGCTTCCATCCATGGGCGAGTGCTCTCGGGACGTGGGCGCAGCCACTCGATCACAATAAGAAGGACGACCTAAATAGAGGACTGAAACTGGCCTATCAGGAGTTCGTCACAGTCTACGAGTCGAACATGGGGATCGCGTAGAGCCCGACAAGAGGCAGAGCCGTCCAGCTCACTGCGCGAGGCCCGGTCGCTGGCGGGCTGTAGGAGTTCGACACAGACGCGAACAGACTCCGAGCTTCCTACCCACAGGCTCGTACAGAAACGCGATGCAAAGACGGATGGTGAAAACGAACCCTCCCTGGCTAGAGGGACCGTGTTTCAGTCAGCCAAGTTGGCAGAGTGCTGCTCTCTGGCCCCAAGCGCCGAAGAGTGAACGTCGTTTTGAAGAGCGGTGAGCGCCTTCAGGCGAGATGATCATTCAAGGTCCTTGGCCAAGATCTGAACCGCTTGCGTGAGCTCCGGCGGCTTGAGGAGCATGCCAGTCGGGTGCTCGCTGACCCTGACGCTTCCCACACATTGTCAACTGAGGAGGCGGCTGAGATACCTGGCTGCGCCCCTCCAAAGATGCAGCGACTGAGCCGCGAAGGCAGCATCCAGGCCACGAAGGTTGATGGCCGATGGGTCATAGATCGCTGGTCGCTCTATCTTTGGCTGGCGGAGCGCCAATGATAGTCACGCAGCGGCAGGTACCTATTGCACACAACGTCTGGTTGAGGAGGTGTCACTGTGACGAGCCCCGAACACGCCTGGATGGTGCGTGCAGGCGACAACAACGAGCTTGCGGACAGCGTCGAGGACAAGAACGCGGTGGCCATTGGCTGGCGTGACATCGGAGATCTGTCGCACTTTGGCGCCAGAGAGCAATTCAAGGCGCGATACCAGGAAGTCTACCGCGCCACGTCCTCGTCGCGCATCAATGTCAATGGGGGACAGCTATACCGATTTGTGCACGCGATCGCACAAGGCGACTACGTCTTGACCTATGACCAATCTTCCAGGGAGCTAATCATCGGGGTGTGCAATGGTCCCTACGCCTACAGGCCTGACCTCCTGGGCGAAAGGTACCCCCATATCCGCCCCGTTCGCTGGCTGCGCCGGGTCTCGCGTGACATCTTCACCTCGCCGGCCCGCAACAGCATGGGAAGCAGCCTAACAATCTTCAGCCTGGACCAGCACCTGGCCGAGATCCACGCCGCCGCCACGGGCGAAGTGGTAGAGGAAATCGAAGAACCGCAGGACGAGGTACCTCCCTTCTACGATGAGGTCAAGGCAAAGGCTGACGAACTCATCTCCGATCTCATCAACCGCATCGATCCTTACGACTTCCAAGACTTGGTCGCCGGCCTGTTGCAAGCCATGGATTTCCACGCGGTCAGTTCGCCCAAGGGCACCGATCGAGGAGTCGACATCGTTGCGCACCCCGACGCCTTCGGCTTCGAGCGCCCGCGCATCAAGGTACAGGTGAAGCATCGCAGAGGGGCTGTGGGCGGACCGGAGTTGCGCCAATTCATCGCCACTCTCCGGGACGGAGAAAGTGGTCTGTACGTGTCGACCGGTGGTTTCAAGGGAGATGCGCAGTTGGAGGCTGATCGATCGCGCGAGCCAGTGGCTCTTATGGACGCCGACGGCTTCGTGCGCCTGTTGCTCGACCACTATGACAAACTCGACCCGGAGTACAAGGCCAAGGTGCCCCTGAGAAAGCTGTGGTTGCCCACGGAATAGGACTTCCCCATGGTGTTGATTCCATCTCCCAGGGGGATCCAATGCTCCGACTGGACTGAGCGCTGATGTTAGTCGAATCCGACGTGGTAGATGCTGTCTGCGGCTTCTTGAAGAGCCAGGGCTATGAGATTCGTCAGAAGCGCAGTCCCTCCCAGCGGGGGCATGACATCATCGCGGTCAAGCGCGGCACACCAGATCGCGTCCTGTACATTGAAGCGAAGGGTGGGACGAGTTCCAAGCCTAGCACCAAGCGATACGGAAAGCCCTTCGATGGGGCTCAGATCCGAGTTCACGTGGCGGAAGCTCTCTACAAGGCTGCAACGGTCGTCTCGACAACGGGCCCATCAGTCGACCTTCGAGCGGGCCTTGCGCTGCCGGCGACTGACAGACATAGAGAGCTGATGAAGCGCATAGGGCCAGTACTACGTCAGTTGGAGATTGCCGTCTTCTGGGTTTCAGAGAACCGAGAAGTCCAGCTAGCGTCGTCATGGGCGCTCTAGCCGCTCCAGCTGGGGTCCTCGGCTGCGGTGACAAGCAGCCGCGAGGCCCAAAGACATACCGTCCGCAACTTGTCGAAAGGGGATAGCTAATGGCACTGGTGAGCTGCAAAAGGCACGGACGGCCGACGCAACCTGCATCTCAGCGGAGGTCTTGGCACGCCGGTTCCGCGAACCCCGCAGGACACCTGCCTGGAAAGGGCGGGCTGCAGATGAAGAACGCCAAATGGTTTGGTTCCGTATTCTTGTTGACCCTCGTCTTGATCTTGGTGGTCTCCAGTCTGGGCTGCGCGGCTGCGCACCTCCCGACACCCACTCCCAGGGGCCTGGTGATCGAGCTCGCAGAGGCAGAGGAGACAGGGCTGGTAGAAGCTGACATCCTCGGCAGAGATCTCGACTGGATCGACCTGGTGCTGGAATCGCTAACCCCCGACCCTTTGGAGGTAACCATACCCCTAGGCACCCTCTTTGAAGCTCAGGCTTCGGGCACGCAGGACATGGTGGTCATAGAAGAGAGCAGCGTATTCCTGGAGATGGAAGGGAGCATGGAACCTGTCACCCTTCGTGTGGCCTGCGCCAACATGGAGCTTCATATACCCGACGAGGAGGATCAGTTCACCATCAGCAGGGAACCTGTGCCTGATGATCTCCTCAAGCTACTGAATCTCCCCGCCTTCCAGGAAGCAGGCAGCTTCGTGCGGCAATTCGCGATCTGGACCATCACCGACAACCCGCCTCGCGACGGCTACCGCGGCCTCGGCTACTTCGGCGTAGGCTATCCCCCTGATGAGGATGACATGGAGGCCATCCGTGCGCTGTTCGAAGAGGCTGGGATCGCCAGGGAGAACTATCAGGCCCTGCGGTGAGGGAAGGGACCTCGGCATCGTTCACCAATTGCGCTCCCCGGGCTTCTGCTGCGCAACGCGGTGGGAAAGGAGCCATTGATAAGGACGAAAGATCGCGGTAGAATTACAGCACGGCAGGTAGTAGTCACGGATTGTTGTCCGGAAGCTGAGACCGGCAGTCTTGACATAGGGGCGCATTGGCATGCCAGGCACTCGAGCAGGTTGGGACTCCATTCTCTACAGGGTTTACATCATCGGCGGCATCTTGGTGATTGTCGCCATCGCCCTGGTTGTCGGCTTTCTCGATCCAGCGGGAAAGGGACCCTTTTGGATACCTCTGATGTTGGGACCCGTTACCCTATGGATGGTCGGTATCCTGGGCTACTGGTGGGTGAAGCTGCTGTTCGGCGGCTACACCGAACCAGAGCGTTGGGTGGAGGAAGAGGGGGACGACACCCCGGCCGTCAAGGCCCTCAGCAGCTGGTCCAAACTCTCGGAGGCCATGACCGTCCATGGGGGAGACATGGACGAACTGGAGAAGCTGGAGAAAGCCGCCCGGCGGCCCGTCCTGGAGTGGTACGGCTGGACGAACGTCTTCGTCCTTTACTGCCTGGGCGGCGGTTGGCTGATGGCCCTGGATATCATCACCCCGGAGACCCAGCGCTACTTCGTGATGGGACTAATCGGGCTGATCGTCTTCATTATGGTGAGAACCTATTTCCTCCTTGGGGCCAGCATCGGGGCGGGAGAGTACGCCTATCTGAGGCCGCTGGGGTTAACGGTGGTGGAGCACCCCATGCTGGACCTGAAGAGGTTCCCCAGGACACTTGTACAAGGGCCCTGGGGGCTGGTCACCGGCGGAGCCAACGTATTGGCGGGTTTCCGCCACGGCAGGCCGGTGCAGGTGGTGGTTGAAGGCAAGCGGAACTACACCATAGTGGAAGCGGACGTCCCACCATTCACCGTGGAGAGCAGGGAAGGCAAGCTGGTCCCCGGAGAAGACGCGCCCCAGGCCGTCAAAGAGAGCCTGAGGGAGTTGCGCAAGGCCAAACGATGGGTGGACATGGAATTACGGGCCGGGCCGGAGGGTATAGTGGTGGAGCGCACCCCTGGCAGAAGGCAGAACATGTGGCTCTACGACCTGTGGCTGGCCGAGCGGTTGCTGGAGGCCGCCCGTAGCCGTGGGGGGCCTTGAGGAGCTTGGTCAGACCGGCGAAGTGGTCGGCATCGCCGAGGGTGACCACGAACGCCTCGCACTGGAGAGGCCCGGATTCGAGGCCGTGCGCCCACGCCGCGGAGATGTAGTGGCGGAGGTGGTCTCCTTCTCCGCCGTCCAGGAGAACGAGCTTGCCCCCTGGCGACTCGATGATCGCGGTGTCCCCCTGGCCGACGCCGACGAAACGGACTTGGCGGGAATCGCGCCGTCGTACTACACCCAGTCGTATCTGCCGATGTCAGGATTGCATCGCCGCTTGGTGAAATCGATCTTAGAGTGGTGGACAGATTTCCAGAAGCATTGCGTCCAGTATCTCATCACAGGCGAAGCCAAAGGTGAATACGCAGATTATGACGGCAATCATGATCACTATGGCAATCATGCTGGTGAGGATGAGCATCAGCATACACCACGGGTTTGGATCGGGATTGCCCGCTTTCTTCTCGATCAGCTCATCCAAATGCCGCTGCAGATAGCCGCTGGCGTCGTCCAGTGACTTCAGTCCCTCAAGTGTCTTCAGCGTGCTGTCGAGCTGCGTGACCGCCCTTTGCGCCTCGTCAGCTGAGATATCGGCGTCGAGCAGGCGCACAACCGCTGTCTGCCTGGTGTACCCCGCAAACTCCCTGAGACCATCGCGGCCGAGGAACTCTTCGAAGTGCTTCTTCTGCCTTTCGGTGGCGCTCTCAATCAGCTGTGCCACCTGCTGCTTCGCATAGCGCAGCTGCTCGTTCCGTTTGCGGTACTCCGTCTCGGCTCGCAGTTGGTATTCCTGCCCAGCGCTTTTACCGACGAGGATTTTGGCCCGCTTGGATGCGTTCGACGCCCGCAGATACTCTCCCTGCGCCCTGCCGGCGCTCACAATGCTGGCGACCGCTCCCCTGGCGTCGATGCTGTCAACCCGTCTCCATAGCTGCTCACATGGCTTCATCACATACTCCTTTCTTGCCCTGCGCTTCTACTGGAGGTATAGGCTTTCCTGGCACTCCCATGCACTTGCCCCCCTCGACTTTCTGCTAGGAAGTTCCTCGTCTAAGGCAATGGGCGAAGGGAAACCCCGCAATCTCCCGGCGCCGAGGTGAACCAGAGCGTTGGGCACACATCCACTCAGCCAATCGGCAGCGGAGGCGCTCAAAGGCTGCTCTGAGGCCTGTACAAGCGCTTGACGACATGCGAGCCCACCTCTGCTCCGCCCTCCGACGCTACGTATGCGGCGGCACGCCCTCGATCGGTGGATATCGCGCGCTATCCAGACTCGATGAGCGGTCTCCATACCTGTTTTATCATATATCAGAAGGTTTAGCTAATGTATAGCTACTAGGTGAGACTGCGATGGAGAGAAATACCCCTTGCGCCATAGATTATCAAGCCCGTTCCGATGACGAGCTCGACGCGAAACCGTCATGGTGAAACCACGTATCGGGCCACCTGGGGCGCAACTACCGTTGCTGGCGCTGGAGTAGGCGGGTGAGGAAGGTTTCCAGCTGCCCAACAATGAATGGCAACTTAGGTGATGATCTGACGATCGTGGACAACTCACCAAGTAGCAGCTTGCACTGGAGGACAAGGGGGCAAGAGCTTGACCACAAGCTGTGTATTGGAAGCCTGTCCTCTTCAGCGACGCCGCGTTTCTCTTTCCTTCTAGGCGAAGCGTGGAGAGGTAGGCCAAGCACGAGACCCTCTGCAGCTACATTGCGATCGTTGTGCTTTAGGGGGGTGCGCAACCGGGCTCAGCCAAACAGCACGTCGAGAGTATATGTAGGAAGTACTGCCCCGGGGATTCGAACGGCCGCACATTCTCTCCAAGTGCTCGGTTTGGGATTCTGCAGCAGACGCATCGGCGGCGTCGCGTCGCCGGACTCTCGTTCAGGCAGACGACGACTGAGAGGTCTAGCAGAGGGCGGATCGAGATGGGCGCCGCCTCTTCGTTGTCGTCGAGTTGACCGCAGGGCGGAGTGGCTGGTCCGCTCTTAGGTCCACTCCATGGGATCGGCCCGTCGTCTGACAGCGAGAACTCCAGCTTGCTTCTTGAGGTCAGAGGCGGTGAAGCCGAGTTCGCCGAAACTACAGCTGATTACCAGGCCGCCAGCACTCCTTGAGTTCTATACGTGGCACTCATGCGGGCCGCCAGACTCATCACCAGCAGCCGGACCATTCTCAATCGCCCTACGAGATCTTCTAGTTTCTCCGCGCGCGCAGGCCGAAATACAGCCCCGCCCCACCGAGCAGAATCAGACCCCCTGCTATTCCCACTATCCAAAGTATGTTTGGGGGTAAACCATCGTCAGTTGATGCCTGTGCCGGATCGCTCCCAGTCCCCGGGATGGCCGGTTCGTCAGGCTCGGCCTCCTCCGCTTCGCTCTCCGGCCTCTCCACCGGCAGGATAGGAACAAAGCCGGGCAGCACCTCGTCAGATTGCTTCTCGCAATTGAGCATCACTTCGCCGTAGTCTATATTCAGCTGCGTGACTTCGCCATTTGGGTCAACGTTGAAGGTGAGGTCACACAGCACTCTATGGGGCTCTGACAAGTTGGCCAGAAACTCGACGTGAAAGAAGCTCCCGTCAGATCGCGGCAGGAACTCGAACTGGATACCGACGGGCAAGAATACCAGCCACAGTTTGTAGTCGTCAGACACAACGCTCACGGTCTCCGGCTCGAACAACCCCTCATCCTCATCGTGCGGCAGCAGGTACGTTCCCTCGTAAGCATCATAGTTGTCGGTCGATACGCTCGTGTCGATGTTTGATTCGACGAACGACTCGTAGCTGGTAATGATCGGTCTTTTCCACCGCTCCGCGCTGGAGTTTTGAGGGAACAGCGATTCCATCTCGTAACCGTGCGGTCCCCGAGCCAGTTCTTCCCCCAGGTCAAAGACCCTGACGTTGTCGTAGTCGTGGAAGTAGTGAAGGTAGACCAACTGCTGCTTCAGGTCGTAGATGGTGGTGTACAGGGTCGGGGAAGACTGAGCCTGGTGTACGGCATCCATCACGTCGCGGACGGACTCGACCGATACTTCTTCGGCGGTCTCTAACATCTCTGTTGCCGTCTGGTATCGCCTGTCATTATACGACTCCGGCATTGATTCCGACTGGTAGAAGTTCGTCACGACCTGGTAGTTGCCTTCCATCCTGATCGCGGTGAGCGGCTCGATGATCGCCGCATTCCCGGACGCATCGCCGAACATATACTGGTGACGCCACGTATCTCTCAGGTGGTAGGTGTCAAAGTACTCGATCACACAATCGACGGTGGCGCAATCCCGCATGATCCGGTCGATTAGCCCGAGACCCCCTCTTTGCTTATCACCTTTGGGCACGTCAACCGACTTCAACACCGCCAGGCCGTCGAAGAACAACCCCTGATCGTTCAGGCCGCCCTGCTTGAAGAAATCCTCGTACCCCACGTACACCCGACCGTAGTCGCCGTCTTCGCCGGGCACAAACCATATCCTGGTGAACGGTTTGGCAGAGTCTTTATTGTTGCCGCCCAGTGCGATCTCGCCGTCTGTGGCGTACACCGCCGTACACCCCGCGCCGATTGGCAGTTGAGAGGATTCTGGATGCTGGTTGGCTGTACACACCATCGCCAGCCCGAGCAGAAGGACGAGGAGACTTACTGTCCGCTTCATGCTGGTGACTCCCTTTTTCGAGGTGGTTCCAGAAATGAGCGAAAGATCAGTGTAGTTGCCGTCGCCTTGGACTATGTATCACGCCCCATGTGAATTCGATAGACATGTACAAAGAGGGCCATATCATTGCATGGGCAAACACCCCCACCCCAGCCCTCCCCCTGACAAGCGGGAGGGAGTAACAAAAGAGCCCAACTGCTCGATTCCACATTGGGCGCGGATTATGCGGACCTTCATCTTACTCAAAGTGGCTGTCCGGGGATCAAACTGTCACGTTTTGGTGGTAAAGCCAGACCCATGAAGCGGGGTTTTGGTCCTGAGCATGCCCGAAGCCTCAGGATTTTAGTAGGGGCGAAACTCCAGCCCTTTGCCGTGTGGACGGCGGCTGGCTGATGACTCTGGGTTCTGTCACTCCGCATACGCAGCGGTACTTGTTGAAGGTCGCGATGCCGCTCTGAGGAGCGATGCCGGTACACCTGCTTCACTACACGGCGAGTTCCCTCCTCAACTTGCTCTCCCAGTACCTTGAGCCTGATGCCATACCCTCTCCACGTGAGTTCCATCGTTGCCTGCCTGGCGGTCTGCTTTGGATTCAGTATACAAGGAGAATCCCACAGACACATCGGCCATCCAGAGGGTTTGGCAATCGGCCACGTGGCCAATCTTGTTGTCGGCCAGTTGACCAATGTGCTGCCCACCGCATGGAGAGGCTCTAGGGAGGCACGCCAGCTCTCACTGCCTCTTGGCTTCACTGCGAGAGCCGGGCGCGAATCAGTGCTTCGGCCTGCTCAGTCTGGTATGGAAATCACCTTCCGACGGTGTGAGTCACTGGTGGGTTGCAGCTCTGCGTGGTCTCTTCTTCTCTATACTATCGAACCCCAAGATGACTCTACTTTCGTTATCTGAGGTGCCAATAGGGTCGCTGCCCGCTGTAGAGGAGTAGACTCTGGAGAGGATCATCCAGGCCCGCGAAAAGATGCCAGAATTGTTCAAATCGCCACGCGGAGACGACGTGTGAAGCAGACAAGCTCGCCGCGAGAAACCCGATAGATGCCTCTGCACCAACAGTGGTCTTCCGGCTCACCAACGATGCAGCACCCCTCGGGATTCTGGAAGAAAGGACAGGAGACCTGTATGATAGTATGTGGTGCAACTTGATAGAGAGAGCGAGGTCGAACGATGACAACGAGTGGGGCAATACAGAAGCGACGCCTGGGACACACAGGCATTGAGGTCACGCCCATCGGACTGGGTGTGATGCAGTTCTCAGGAAGCAGGGGGATATTCCGGTTCATGATGCCGGACCTCTCGCAGACGCAGATGAATACAATCGTCAAAACCGCCCTCGAAAGCGGCATCAACTGGTTCGACACCGCGGAAATGTACGGCAGCGGCCGCTCGGAGCAGGGCTTGGCCAACGCATTGAAGGCTGCGGGCAAGCAGGACGATGACGTGGTGGTAGCGACCAAGTGGTCCCCGCTTCTACGAACTGCGGGCAACATCCCCCGCTCCATCGACGATCGTATTCGTTTCTTGGGCGGCTACACCATCGACCTGTACATGGTGCACCAACCGTGGGGGTTCTCTTCTCCGGAGGCTGAGATGGACGCCATGGCAGATCTGGTGGAGGCCGGTAAGATCCGTTCGGTTGGGGTGAGCAATTTCAACGCTCAGCAGATGCGGCGCGCCCATGCGGCGCTAGCGAAACGTGGGCTGCCTCTGGCGGTGAACCAGGTGCAGTACAACCTGCTCCACCGGACGATTGAAACCAACGGAGTCTTGGAGGCTGCGAAGGAGTTGGGGGTGACTATCGTTGCCTGGTCGCCGCTGGCGTCGGGCTTGCTGACTGGCAAGTTCCACAAGAATCCGGAGATGCTTGGCCAAACGCCCTTCGGCCGAAGAATGAGGCTGCGACGCAGGATGGAGCGCAGTCGCCCTCTAGTTGAGGCCTTGGAGGAGCTCGCCGCCGAGCACGATGCCACTCCCGCTCAAGTCGCGCTGAGCTGGCTGGTAAATGCTCACGGCGAGACGGTCGTTGCCATCCCCGGGGCGTCCAAGGCACATCAGGCCGAGCAGAGTGCGGGAGCGATGAAGCTCAGGCTTTCCCATGCGCAGACCGCTCGGCTCGATGAGCTTAGCCGGGCATTTCGCTCGTAGTCGAAGATCGACCCCGGCTTGCTTTCTGCGTGCTGATGCGACCTCAGTAGCGGCACTGCCATCGGGTGGTCAAGTCGCCCTCCTTGCCTTACAATCCCCCGGCGGGCCAGCGACCATACCAGGCCGGCCCGTACTCCACACCAAGACACAGGAGTCAGTCTAGTGAGCGACACGAGTTCTGCGCGGAAGATGAACACCTGGGAGAAGAATCTGCTGGGCGTCACTGTCGACAGAGTCCCCTCGCTGTTGCCTGGCCTGCTGGTAGCCGCCTTGCTGGCCTGGTTCAGCATCTGGCTGGGCAACTACGTCGGCGTTACGCTGCTCCATTTCGACAAGACCCCCATCTCGGCCGTGATGTTGGCCATCCTGCTGGGACTGATCTTCGGCGCCGTGCTGCCGCTGCCCAAGGTACTCAAGCCCGGCTTCTCTTTCGCCGTAAAGAAGGTGCTGCGCCTGGGTATCATTTTGCTGGGCATCCGACTGACCATCTTCGATGTCTTCAGGCTGGGCGCCTTCGGGGTTCCCATCGTTCTCTTCTGTATCCTCGGCGCTCTGTTCTTCACCACGCGTATCAACAAGTGGGTCAGGCTCCCCGAAAGGCTGGGGACTCTCATCGCCGTGGGGACCTCGATCTGCGGCGTCTCGGCCATCGTGGCCACCGGCCCGGCCATCGACGCCGAGGAGGAGGAAGTGGCCTATGCGGTGGCGGTGATCACCATCTTCGGGCTGCTGGCCACCCTTGTGTACCCTTATTTGGCCAATCTTCTCTTCGCCGGAGAGCCGCTGAAGGTGGGCCTTTTCCTCGGGACTTCGGTCCATGATACCTCTCAGGTGGTGGGGTCTGCCAAAGTGTATGCCGACGTGTTCGCGGCGCCCCTGGCCCTCGACGTGGCCACCGTCACCAAGCTGGTGCGCAACGTGTTCATGGCCGTTGTGATTCCCTTCATGGCCTTCTACTATGCCCGCAAGACGAGGGGACAGGGTGAGAGCTCTGGCAAGAAGACGAGTTTCGTGAAGTTGTTGCCGCTCTTTGTGGTGGGGTTCGTGGTCATGGCGGTTATCCGCTCCATCGGCGACGTGGGCATCAACGCCGGAGGTAACGCTTTCGGGCTGTGGGACGGCGCTGCATGGATGGCTATCTACTCCTTCGTCAAGATCTGGGCCGGGAACCTCCTGGTGGTGGCCCTGGCCGGCGTGGGACTGAGTACCGATTTCCGGGCGTTCAAGGGGCTGGGTTTCAAGCCCTTCGTCGTTGGTCTTTGTGCAGCGCTGGTGGTGGGAGTGGTGAGCTTCGTTGCCATCTCCTTGCTGGGGAGCTTTGTGAGACTATAGCCGCGCAGGTGCTCGCTTCTCCTCTGAGCGGTGTAGGGGAAGGGTGCCGGCGCCGGTGTAATAGGTGGCGATGTGATGTTGCTGGTCTTGTTCGTGATGGTGATGTTCGTGGCCTCTTTTCTCTCGGCGATCCTGGGCTCCGGCAGCGCGCTGGTGGCCGTACCCCTGGCTCTCCTCTTCCTCCCCAAAG
>Ga0307379_10002676_pt1 | contig 26232 bp, 17 predicted proteins | sample UN2MG_FD_202237 | JGI IMG/M metagenome (GOLD analysis project Ga0307379, IMG submission 202237) | Soil microbial communities from Risofladan, Vaasa, Finland - UN-2 | ecosystem: Environmental > Terrestrial > Soil > Coastal area > Acid sulfate soil | place: Finland: Risofladan, Vaasa | collected...
GCATCCAGGACCTTGAAGTCCACCTTGGCAGTGGATGTATCGTCCGGCAGCAGCTTCCCACTCACGTCGCTGTATGTCCAGGTAGCACTTCCGGGAACTACTACCGGAGCAGAGTCAGAGAACACTTCGAATGGACCGGTCTGCCTGGTAGCGGTGTATGTACCTCCCGGAGAGGCAAGCGCCCAGTAGTAAGAGGGCCAGCTGCTTGCGCTCGTTCCGTAGGTCATGAGCACGTTGCCGACTGCATCAGACTGGACCCCCTTGCAGTATGCGACGGTGTTGTTATAGTAGATCGGGGAAGCTTCTTCCCATGCCACAGTCCCTTCGGTCACGAGGGCGCTTTCCGCCGTCGGCCAAGTAGGCTCGGTCGAGCCGCTTGTGCCTGCCACGATGCAGACGTACTTATGCGAGTTTGGGGTTGTCGGCTGGACAACCTGTCCCTTGGTGTATGCCGTTGAGGCAGCCCAGGAAGCGGTGGTTGACCAACCCGTATTCTTCCAGAACTTGCAGATTCCGCTGCTAGAAGCGCTGACGAACCTGCCTATCCACAGGTAATCGCCGTCAGGACTTTCACATGCGTCAGAAGCAAGGGTGATTGGGCAGCTCCAGGTACTGTCCTGCGTGTAGGTCCACCCTGATCCCTTGTTCCATTTCACGACTGATCCGCCGGTCTCCGCGCCGCCACCCTGGCACACATAGAGGTAACTGCAGTCAGGCGAAGCCCACACACCCCAACACGTATCCGGGGGATCGCAGACTTCAGTGGGCGGGGTCCACGTCAAGTGATCAGGTGAGCAGGTACTGTGTGAGATCACAGCTCCGGAGCAGTGGAAGATGTGGGTATACTCATCAGCCAATGAGCCGTCAGCATCACTATCATACTGTCTGACCATCACACTCCGGGAACAATCGCCCTGACCATTGGAGGTTATTGGGCCGGTTCCGACCTTGCTGCCGTCTGGAGCAAAGACGTAGATCCGGGTCATTGTTTGGTCGCCTACGTAGACGTAGCCGTCCGCTGCGACATAGGTATCCCAGGGAGCACTGCCGCCCCAACCGATGCCGCTGTCATCAACTGCGCCCAGATAGGTGCCGTCGCAGTCATACATGTAGATGTCCTGATAGTTCGTATTCGGCGCGTAAACGCGGCCATAATACGCACTGGCAGGATTCGTGTTGATAGAAACGCCATAGTAGCCCCAAACATCCGCCATCGGCGTGGGGTTCCAAAAAGCGTACTCAGTCAAGTTCTGGTCGGCCTTAAACGTTCCTATGATCTTTGAGAAAGCGGTCGGACTTGCGGAAGCGATGATCTTGGCACAATAGTAGCCTACAGAAGCTGGTGAGCCGTCATCCTTCGTACAAGGCCAGAGGAACGTGTGCGGCCCCTTAGCCATGCTCGTTGGTCCTGCCGTTCTGATCTTCGCCCCTGTGATAGCGCCAGCGGAATCGCAGGGGTAGATCTCCACGGTGATGTTAGCCGTGCAGTTCAACGTATAGTTGATGAATGCGGGCGCCAACGGAATAGGAGGCGTCCCCGATACCGATACCTTATACAACTCAGGTATCCCGTAAGTTGTGATTACCTTGTATTCGCCCAGCCCAGCGGCAAAATATCCGCTTGAGTAGTCTCCTGATAGGCCAGTCCCGCTCGCTATCATAATCTTCACCGTGAAGCCGCTAGCTCGCCCTACCGAGCTAGCAAAGGTAGTGAGGAATTGGTCTCCCGCGGTGCCCTTTGCGGTTTTACAACTGTAGAACGAGATGTTGTTCACATACTTATCTATGGCCTGCTGGAAAGACGCGGCACTTGAGTTGTCGATAATATCGCCAGCGGCCGTGCTCCTATCATACAGGCTGATTCGTCCTGGGTCACCGTGTCCAACCAGCTCAACATGGATCTTCCTCCCTAGTTTGTCACTCTTTGCCTTGATCGCGTCAATTGCACTTTGCCGATCACTGATAGAGGTAACCGACCAGGGATCATGATGGTTGCATGCATTGAAACAACTGTCCAGAGTAGAGTCACCGATAGAAACAGCGACTAGGTCCGCGTCTGGTGGCGGAACATACATGACCGCTCCACTGCCAGGTGTGACGCCGTCGGCAAGTTCCCCCACCTCTGCATAGATGGCTCGTATCTCTTCCGACCCATCGGCATAGTGGAGACGTACGTGGTAGAGACCGGCCGCATGGAAATCAAGCGTCAGATTCCCGCCCGTAAGGTCGGCCGTATAATCTGTGCCAGGCGTCAGAAAGTAGTCATTCTGGCTAAACGAGTACCCAGCAGTCGAATAGGCGGGGTTGTACTTTAGTGGGGGCAGTACTTCAGCACCAGTGACATTCCCACTTCCATAGTGGCTCGTATGAACTGACGCCAGATCCAGGAGTTCTTCGTATGGGTATTCAGAGTAAGCCAGCGACCCGGGATCCATGTATATCTGCTCCGGTGTCAACAAGTCAGCTAGCGCCGGGCCAGTCAACTGACTGAGCAGCAAAACAACCGCTATAAAGAAAAACCATCGCGCAACACGCATTAGGTGTTTCCTCCCATCGAATAACATTCGATCAACCGTTTTACATCGCAAGCATCAATTCCGGAAGTGTCCACATAGACCGTCTGCACGGTGACTTCTGCGGTGGCGATGCCGGCAAGCAGCAGTATAAGGCATGCCAGCGCCAGGAACCTGACCGTTACTCCGCTCCTCATTTCGTTTCCTCCTCTGCAAATAGTTGGGAAGTACGTGTTTACAGCCGTCGAACGGTTATAGAACCAGCCACGCCAGCGGCGTTCTTGACGAGAAGCGACATTCGTGGAAAGGGGAGTCTAGTCGCAGGAAGTAGTACGCGTCACAGTTTGGTCAACAGCGCTAATAAGGTGCTGGGTTGCTGGACTATTGTAGGTGCAATCTGCGGATCAGTCAAGCAGCCGGGCGAAAACCTGGTAGAAATACCGGAGGTAATGCGTAAGGAGTGTTACTGCACACGACGAGTGCAGGTGCAGTAACCGCGAGTACTAATGCCCTTTTCATGGCGCATCTCCTCCTTCAGCCTGCTCGTGCGGCTGTTCTATATGAACATAATATAGTCTAGTCAGCGAATGACTTGCCGAAAATCAGGTAATAGTACCAGGTGATGCGGGATGCTTGATTCGTAATCCGTAATGCGTGATGCGTAAGTTGGAGGCCTAAATTCCCTGGCTTTTGACCCAGGAGCGGGCGCCGGCGGAGCGGGTGCGTTCGGGGTATTCGCCGGTGTCGGGCTCGAGGCCGGCGTTTCGGTAGTCGGCGGTGAGGGGGCTGATTTTGCCGGCGATCAGGGAGAGGCCCTTTGGGCCGGAGCGCTCGACCTTGCCCTCGATGATGAGGCCGGGGTTGTTATAGATCACCTGCCCATACTTCTCATAGACCTTCGGGAAGACGACGATGTCCGCAAGACCGGTCTCGTCCTCGAGGGTGATGAACACCACAATGACCCCCGACCTCGTCGGCGGCCGCATGCAGGTCACTACGACGCCCCCTACCTTCACATACGAATGATTGGTCATCTGCCGAAGCTGCTTGTTCTCGATGATCCCCTTCTTGGCGAGCGTTTCGCGGTAGAAGGTTACCGGATGGCAGAGCGGCGACAGGCCGAGGATCTCGTAGTCCATGCGGACGAGGGCGTGGATGGGGGGTTCGGGGACGTCGGGGAGGTTGGCCAAGCAATCGTCGAGATCACCAACCAGAGGGAGCGTGGGAGATGCGACGCGGGGACACGGAGACGCGGAGACGCGGGGACCGGAAACTCCACCCAGCGCCCAGAGGAGTTTGCGGCGGGGATGGCCGAGGGAGCCGAATGCGCCGCAGTTGATCAGGTTTTCCATCACATTGCGGCCGACGCGGGTGCGGGCATGGAAGTCGGCGAGGGAGGTGAACTTGCCTTCCTCTCTGGTATTCACGATTGACTCAATCTCGGCGTCGGAGATGCCCTTGACCTGCATCAGCCCGATGCGAATACTCCCATCCTCGACGGTGAACTTCTTGCAACTGAAGTTGACATCCACGCCGAGTATGCCTATGCCCATCCGCCGAGCCTCCTCCAGGATGACGTTCGCCGGGTAGAACCCCATCGGCTCGTTCGAGAGGATCCCGGCCAGGAACTCCGCCGGGTGATGGGCCTTGAGGTAGGCGGTCTGATAGGCGATCTTTGCGAACGAGGCGGAATGAGCCTTGCAGAACCCATACGCCGCGAAAGCCCTGAGCTGGGTGAAGACCTTCTCCGCAATCTCCTTTTCCACTCCACGGGCCACCGCACACCCGATGAACTCGTCCTTGATCTTCTCCATCTCCTCCTGGGTGCGGTTCTTGGTCATGGCCCGGCGGAGCGAGTCGGCCTGCCCCAGGGTGAATCCGGCGATGGCATGCGAGACTCTGAGCACCTGCTCCTGATAGAGGATCACGCCGTAGGTCTCCTTCAGGACCGGCTTCAGGCATGGATGGAGGTAGGTCTCCGGTTCATAGCCATGCCTGCGGGCGATGAACGGGTTTATCATATCCGCCTGCATCGGCCCGGGCCGAAAGAGGGCTATGTTTGCGGCGATGTCGCTGAAGCGGGTCGGCTGAAGTCGCCCGAGCAAGCCCCTCATTCCCGGCGACTCGATCTGGAAGAGGCCGATGGTATTCGTGGTGCGGAGCATCTTGTAGACTTCCTTGTCGTCGGTGGGGAGGTTGTCAATATCGAACTCGACGCCCTCCTCCCTCAGGGTCGCCATTGCGTCCTCGATGGCCGAGAGGTTCTTCAGGCCGAGGATGTCGAACTTCACGAGCCCCAGGGCCTCGATGTCATCCTTGTCGTACTGGGAGACGATCACGCCCTTGGTGGCCCATTCGAGCGGGACGAGGTCGGTCAGCAGGCCGCCGCTGATCACCAGTCCGCCGAGATGGACACTCAAGTGCCGGGGGAATCCGTCCGCCTTCTCGCAGACCTCCAGGAGGTTTTCCATCTTCCAGAGGGGGATATTGCTGTCCCGAAGCTCGGGGAGATTGGCCATTGCCTCGCGGATTCGGCCAGCGTGGGTGTGGGGAATCGCCGACGCCAGGAGGTCAATCTCCTCGGGCGGGAAGTCCATGGCCTTGCCGATGTCACGAATGGCCGACTTCGCGCAGAGGGTGCTCACTGTGCAGACCATGGCGACTTTGTCTTCGCCGTAGCGCTCATATATATAATTGATTACCTCGTCCCGTCGGGCGGCGTCGAAGTCAATGTCAATGTCCGGCATGCCCTTGCGCTCGGGATTGAGGAATCGCTCGAAGAGGAGATTGTGCTCCAGCGGGTCAACGATGGTGATCCCCAGGCAGTAGGCGACCATCGAATCGGCAGCCGAGCCTCGGCCTGAGCAGCGGATCTTCTGCTCGCGGGCAAATCGGACGATGTCCCAGGTCACGAGGAAATACTCCGTGAGGCCCATCTGATAGATGATGGCAAGCTCGTGCTGGAGGCGCTTGGTGGCTCGCGGGGTGATGGGCTTGTAGAGGCGGGCGAGGCCGTCGAAGCAGAGCTTGCACAGGAAACTGTATGGCGTCTCGTCCTCAGGGACCGGGAACCCAGGGAAGCGGTAGGTTCCGAAGCCGAGATCGAGGTTACACTCCCGGGCGATCTCACCCGCGGCCGAGATCGCATCGGGGTAGGCGGCGAAGAGGGTCTCCATCGCCTTTGGGGACTTCAGGTAGTACTCATGATTCGGCTTGCGGATGGGATGGCGCTCGTCCAGGGTGGTGATCGTCTGGACGCAGGCGAGGACGTCCTGGACCTTGAAGTCCTCCTTGCGGGCGTAATGGACATTATTCGTCGCCACCGTTCGGATGCCCATCTTGGCGGCGAGGGAATTCAACTCCGAGTTCAGGAGGCCTGTGCCCGGGAGCAGGTGATTCTGCATTTCGATGAAGAAGCTGTCGCCGAAGATCTCCCAATACTTGATGGCGGCCGCTTCGGCAGCATCGAGCCTACCCTGGAGGACGTTCGCGGGCACTTCGCCGTTGGTGCACCCCGAGAGGCAGAAAAGGTGATCCTTGTGATTGGCGAGGGTCTCCAGGCTGATACGCGCGTCGCCTTTCTCATGGGAAAGTTGGGCTCGAGTGACGATCTTGCAGAGGTTGGAGTAGCCATCCAGATTCTTCGCGAGCAGGACGATGTGATGCCCTTCTTCGGTGGTCATCTCGGCGCCGATGATGGGCTTGATGCCCGCCTCCTTCGCGTATTTGTAGAACCTCACCGCCCCGTAGAGGCCGTGATGGTCCGTGATCGCGAGAGAGTCGCAGCCAACCTCCTTTGCGCGGTCAATGAGCGCGGCGACCGAGCTGCCGGCATCGAGGAAAGAGAAGTTAGAGTGCACGTGCAAGTGGCAAAACATGGTTAATGGGTCATATGGGACGTATGGGTCCTATGGGTCAGTCTTCGATCCTTTCCAGATTCCAGGAACGGTCGGCGTGATTGTAGGCCAGCTCGCAGATGGCGCCGGAGCCGGTGAGGAGGCGGAAGAAGGTCTTCTCCCCCTTTCCGTCCCACCATGCGCCGGCAAGCCGCCAGCATTCCTGGACCTCCGAGACGTGATAGACCTTCCCCCGCCAGGAGAAGGCTTTGGGGGCCTGTCTCTCGGAGTCTAGGGAAACTTTTAACTGATTACCAGAGTATTTTCTAGGAGACATTGTGACAGGTTGTAGGTTTTGGGTTTTAGGGTGCCCTATAACCATAACCTACAACCTAAAACCTCCTTTTTAGGCTGCGAGGGCTTCGCCAAGGACCAGGGCGTGGTCGCCGAACTTGCTGCGGACATTGCGAAGCAGCGCCTCCAGCCTTGCCCTGCGCTCGGTGTCATCCAGGTAGCTTAGTTGGATTTCACCTGCCGCCCTCAAATCGCTTAAGGCCAGCTTGATCGAGACGATCCTCTCCTCCGTCTCAAATCCGATCAGCCGCTTAGAGGCGACGTAAATCTCCCTGATCGAGGAGACAGAAATCTTGGGCACGTAGGAGCCACTGTAGACCTCCTCATTCTCGAACTCCAGCCTGAGCGAGATTTTCCCGGCCTTTTGATTTCGATCGCTCAATTTGCCGGACAACTCATCGCTCATTCGGAGGAGATAGACTTGGACGACCTCCGGCTCACCAGGATGATCTCCGAACGCATGTTCGCTTAAAAAAGTTTCAGGCGGATAGAGCGCCATAACCGGGCTGGGGTCAATCCCCTGGGCGAGCCTGTGAAGCCTGCTGCCGGTGATGCCAAGCTGCCTCGCGAGCATCCTCTCAGGGATCGCCGCCAGCTCGCCGATGGTGAGTATGCCCAGGGCCAGCAGCCTCTTTTCGATCTTCTCCCCCACCCCCGGCAAGAACGATACCGAAAGCGGAGCAAGGACTTCTTTCTCGCCGCCGGGTTTGACCTCCAGGCATCCCCCGGCTTTCACTACCGAGGCCGCCGCCGAAGCCGCCAGCTTATTCTCGGCGATCCCGATCGAGGTCGGAACTTTGATCGCCCTCATGACCTTTTGCTGGACCTCCTTCGCGATGAATCTGGGAGACTCGAAGAGGGCAAAGCAGCCGGTGACGTCTATATACGCCCGATCGAGTCCTTGAGGCTCGAGGAGCGGCGAATAGTAGGAGAGGATGTCCATCACCTTCCTGGACGCCTCCTTATACATTTTCCAGTCCACCGGGAGGAAGATGCCGTCAGGGCAATATCGCCCTGCCCGCCGGGATGTGATCCCTTCCCGAACCCCCTGGAGTTTGGCCTCGGGTGATGCGGAGACGACGAACTCCCCATTGCCCGAGCGATGGGTGATGATGACCGGCTTCCCCGCCGTCTCCGGATTCCGAAGCTGCTCCAACCGAGCGCAAAACGAACTGATGTAAAAATGTAGTATAGAACGCATGTTCGGGTCCTAATAAGTAATTCGTAATGCGTAAGGGAGAACCGGTTTTGGCTGTTACGCATTACTCGTTACGACGGCTTGCCCTTCGACCGCCTACCTAGATTATAGGCATCGAACATATGTTTGTCAAGATGTTTTTTGACAAAAAATTGGGAGGTCAAACACAAATGCGTAATGCGTGATGCGTGCACGCATCTGCTTCTCAAAGCCCTGGCGGCGGGGGTGGAGGCATATCGCCCCCCGAATACCGATGAAGCTCCATATCAACTCTGATAACTGCCCCTGGTATGACGGTAACATGCACGCGTGTATCTTCGAAACCATCAGCACGCGCTTGAATGGAGGTCACCTGATCCGGAACCACCAGCCTGTAATGGCCCTGCTCGTCGGTGGTGCACCGCATTTGTGTCGTGTCATCCCCCGGCATCACGATCGAACCGCCGTAATCGCCCGACACGGACTCACCATCCCACACAGCACTGACAAGTGCTCCTGCCATGGGCCGCCCAGTCTCTGAATTGGTTACAGTTCCCTCAATAGTACCTATACTTGGAGGGACCAGGCTCATAATGAAGTCTGCGTGCTGCATCTCGTTGGCGACGATTTTGACCGAGCGCTCCTGGTACTCCAAACCCGGGCGGATCGCATAGATCTTGTATTCGCCCGGTTCGATTCCCTCGAGTCGGTACTTGCCGTCCTCGCCGGTATAGATGTAGAACGGCCCCCAGAAAGGAGGACTTGGGGGCGAATCGGGATCGGACGAACCACTGCCTTCACTGGCAGGAACCGGTACGTCGCTCTTGGTGAGCCCGATCATGACGCCGGCAATTGGGACGGGTTCGCCGCTATCCTTCTGCAGGTACGCCGTTCCCTCGATCCCGCCTGTGCCGACGGCAGTGATAGGTTGGAGGGCGGCATCACCTGGGGTAGTTGCGCCTGCGCTGACAGTGAGATTGCGCGATACTACCCGGTAGCCTGCCTTGGAGATGATCGCCACGTAGTCACCGGCGGGAAGGCCGGAGATTGTATAACTACCCAATCCATTGGTACGGCAAGTCCGCACCGGACGAGGCATCTGTCGGTCTACGTCATACGCCTTGTCTATGACTGAAACCAGCGCCTCGGGAATCGGCTGACGCGTGACTGTCGAAGTCACGAGTCCGCTGATTTGACCGGCCTCTACCAGAATGATCTCGCCGACGTTGGTTTCTCTGCCTGCTTCGACGCCTACGACCAGGGCCCTGGCACGGCCCTGGGTTTGTGCCACGAGCGTATGAAGGCCGACAGGAACGTCTTCGATCACGAAGCTGCCGTCAGCATTTGCGAGGGTGGAAATGTCAGTGCCGTCTATGCTGACTGTGATGTCATCGGCGGTTGCTCTTACGGCGCGGTCCGATGGGAATTCCTGAACCGTACCTCTAATGATACCTAGTCCCTCCGGGACACTGGAGCTGCCACCGCCGCCTCCGCAGCCGGCGAATAGAATTGCCATCAGGATTACGAGGATTGAAACGCAGATAAGACGAGCTGTGCCCATTGCTTCCCCTCCAAGCGAGTCCTTATCGTATAGGACGAGCGGTGGGAACTCGTTGTTCCAGGTTGCCAATTCGCCCTGGTCTGCGCTAGTTCCTTCAAGCAGCTATTTCGTGGAAGGGATGAGCAGCACTGCATCGAGCGTGATCTCCGGTATGCCGGCGAGCGCCTTTGAAACGGGGCAGCCTTCCTTCGCCATGTTGGCGAGCTTGTGGAAGGTATCTTCGTCTATGCCGGGGACCTCCGCCTCGGTATGGAGATTGGCCTTGGTGATTCGAAACCCATCGCCGACCTTCTCGATAGTCACTTTGTCGGTTGTGTGGATGCTGGTGGGTTCAAAGCCCTCGTTGCCCAGCAGCAGTGAAAACGCCATGCTAAAACAGCCGGCGTGCGCAGCGGCAACCAGCTCATCAGGGTTAGTCCCAGGCTCTTCACCAAAGCGAGTCGCGGTCGAATAACTCACGTCGAATGCGCCGCTCGCAGCTTTCATCCGTCCCTGACCCTGCTTAAAATTGCCTTTCCACTCGGCTTCCGCGTTTCTTACCGGCATATCGGACTCCTTGAATGAACGATATTCTAATATACCAGCGTTTGGTGGTTTTGTAACATTCCGCCATCAACCGTCAACCATAGACCATCCCTTCATTCCCCCTCAAGCGCATCTCCCGAAATCCCGATTATATAAGGATAGGGTGATGCGCATGGATGCTGCAATTGAAGTCAGGAATCTTTCGGTAGTATACAGAACAGGACGGATGAAGAAGAAGCCGGCCGTGAAGGACCTTTCCTTTCAGGTCAAAAAGGGCGAGATCGTCGGCTTTATCGGCCCAAACGGCGCGGGCAAGACCTCGGCCATCAAGGCAATCCTGGATTTCATCCCCCTTCCCCGAGGGACTTGCATCGTAGACGGCATCTCGAGCAGCGACCCCCGATCACGGCAGCGATTGGGGTACATGCCGGAGGTCTCTTTCTACCCGAAATACCTCACTCTGGAGGAGTTCCTGCACGTATGCGCAGCAGTATCGGGACTTCCCGCACGATCACGGCAGAAAGCGGTCATGAGTGCGGCCGAGAGAGTCGGCATGACAGAGCATCTCAAGAGCAAGCTCTCCACTTTCTCAAAGGGCATGCTGCAGCAGGCGGGATGCGCGCAGGCGCTGGTTCATAATCCCGACATCCTAATCCTCGACGAGCCGATGTCCGGCCTCGACCCAATCGCTCGAATGCGAATGAGGCACTTGCTGGCCGATCTGCGGTCCGAAGGCAAGACGATCCTTTTCTCCTCACACGAGCTTGGGGAGATCGAGATGGTCGCCGACCGAATCCTGCTGCTGGATAAAGGCCGGTTGATCTATCAGGGACCGGTTGCGGAAGCAGTTGATACCGGGGGCAACCTGGAGCAGGCGTTTCTCCGGCTGCTTGGGGAGGAGCTTCCATGGGCAGCCTAGCCATCGCACGACTAGCCATCATCGAGAACCTCCGGCGCAAGGAGTTCTATGTCGTCCTCGTGCTTGTGCTGGGACTCGCTGTCTGGATGGCAATGCTAAACATGGGCTCATCCGGGACGGGACGGTTCGCGAAAGACGTGGTCATGCAGGTCACGTGGCTGGCCTCGTTTGCGCTGGCAATCCCATTGGCAGTGCGGCAGATGGCGTCCGATCTGGAGCATAAGACGGTCTACGTGCTCGCGTCGAGGCCGATCAGCCGCTGGCACTATATTGCCGGCCGAACGCTGGGCGCGGCATTTGCATCGGTCGCATGCTTCGCCTGCATGTTCCTGGTCCTCGTGCTGATGATGATGTTTAAAGGGGTCACCAGCGTCGCCGATCCGGGTCTCTGGCAGGCGTTCGTACTCCAGATAACCGCTTTGTTCATGGTGTGTTCCATTGCGATGCTGTTCTCTGTGGTTGGCACACCCGGGGCGGCGGTCACATTCTCATTGCTCATTCTGGCAATCATGCGCTATGGCGGTCCTTCGATCCTGGCTCTCATCGCAAAGATGCCGCCCCTCGCCCGAATTCTGAGCTGGGTGGTTTATCTGACGATGCCGCATCTCGAGTTCTTCAACATCAGCCAGCGAGTGGTCCATGGGTGGGGGCCTCTACCCCTTTCGATACTGGGGCAAGTGATCGTCTACGGCCTGGGGTACTCGTTCGTCGTCACCGCCATGGCGGCCGTGATCTTCCGAAGAAGGTGGCTCTGATGGACCGGTGGCTGCCGAAGATCGTCATCGCCGGAGCGATTGCCATCCTGATCTTCAGCTCGATACTCGTTCCTCGGCTTAGATCGGCGAATCCCCAGGATCGCGATGTTCTTATTCAGGTGCTGGGAGGCACGGCAGATTTCGCAGCCGAGGAAGCATTTCACGAAGCAGAGGTCTACTTCCATGCCGGCTTTGACACCGAATGTCCCGATGAACAGACGGATCACCACGTTCATCGTGAGGTCAAAGCGAGTGAGTCCGTTCAGCTTCCGTTCCTGAAAGCGATCGAGCATCTGCAGGGCGAGGCCGCCCCAAGGATTCATAAGCACCTGGTGGGAGAGGAAGAAAAGGAGCTACTGCCGTGGTTCATCGCGGCCGTCCGTCTTAACCCTCACTACATAGATGCATGGCGCGTGGGCTCATACTGGTTCTACCGAACGGACAATGGGCATCGCGGGATTGAGTTCATCACCGATGGAATCAAGCGCAATTCCGGTGACTATCGGCTTTATCTGGATCGGGGCATCCTCCATCACCGGATCAAGGAATGGGGGCCGGCCATTGAGGACCTGGAGACTGCCCGCCGGCTTTGGAAGAATGATTCCGAAGATTCCCCTTATGAGCTTCGAGCGATTGGGACGTACCTCCGGGATTGCCGGGCGCACCAGCGCGTAGGGTCGTAGGTTTTTGGTTTTAGGTTATAGGGCACCCCAAAACCTAGAACCCATAACCTCTCCCAAACTCCCATACCCCCACACCTAGTAGATCACCGGTGTCTCACCCTTTTTCAGCCTGATCACCGAGACCAGGTTCGGGCCGTCGAACTCGCAGGACGATATACCGGTGACGATGGCATTCCGCCTGTACCACGATGGGCTGACGACCAGGCTGCCTTCTTCTGCTATGCACTTGACTATTCTTCCAGATCCAACGTCCATCTTGAACCACGTGCGGTCAGCTCGGCGGGTCCTTGGCACCTCGACTATGTGGCCGCTCACTCTCACCAGCAGGCCGATGTTGTTCAGTCCCACGCCATCAACGACCCCTCGCTGGCCTATGCCGTTATACAGGAAATCCTCTCCGCCCAATGCCCAGCCCGGCATGTCGAACGGTGTCACGGTCCCTGCGCCGGCTGGGTTGGCCTCCGAGGCCTCTATGTATCGCTCGCCATCGGCATTGGTTCTTATCACGCCGGTGGCACTAGCCCTCTGATTATCTCCGGTCAGGCCGTGGGTCGCCTTCTCTACTCGGAGGCCGAAACTACTGTCGTCCGCCTGCAAATAGAAGGCGTTGTCCCACACCGCGGAGACAGTTTTTTCAGAAGTGCTTACGGGCCAATTGTCCCGCGCCTGCTTGAGGTCCGGAATGGCGAAAGGCCTGATGGCGATACACCCGTAGAATCCCGCTCCGATTGCAGTAAAGCCAATGTTTGGGGAGGGAATTCTGCATTGGCCAAGCGAGTCCCATCCCCACGCGACGACCGATCCATCGGCTTTCAGGCCCAGACTATGGCCATAGCCCCCGGAGACGGCGACAAACCCAGTATTTGGCGACGGCACATTGCACTGGCCATATTGGTTGAATCCCCAGGCGACGATCGATCCGTCTGCCTTCAGCCCTAAGCTATGATAAGTACCCGCAGCAACTGCGGTGAACCCGATATTCGGAGACGGGACACTACACTGGCCATAGTAGCCATACCCCCATGCCGCGATTGAGCCATCCGCTCTTAGCCCCAGGCTATGAAACTCGCCGGCAGCGACTGCGACGAACCGAGCATTTGGAAGGCGCACGTTGCACTCACCATGCTGGTTATTGCCCCAGGCAATGATTGAACCGTTCGCTTTGAGCCCGAGGCTATGGTTAGCGCCTGCCACGATCCCAACAAACTCACTGTTAGGCGTGGGTACATTGCATTGGCCAGCATGGTTATCTCCCCAAACGACAATCGAGCCATCTCCTTTCAGCCCAAGGCTGTGACTTGATCCCCCTGCGATTGCCACAAATCCTGTATTGGGATCAGGTACATTGCACTGGGCAAAGCGGTTGTATCCCCAGGCCGATATCGAACCGTCGGCCTTCAGGCCCAGACCATATTCCTCGCCTCCCGCGATTGAGACAAAACCTGAATTGGGAGTGGGCACATTGCACTGGCCGTCACCGTTATCTCCCCAAGCGATGACGGAGCCATCCGCCGTAAGCCCCAGACTATGATAATCGCCCCCTGTCACTGCGGTGAACTTATTGCTCGAAGACGGCACATCACACTGGCCGGCGCGATCATACCCAAATGCCACAATTGAGCCGTCAGCCTTCAGTCCTAGGCTATGATAGCTGCCTGCCTCCACCGCGATAAACTCGGTGTTTGGATCGGGCATATCGCATTGGCCATTGTAGTTGTCTCCCCATGCCATAATGGATCCATCTGCTTTCAGTCCCAGGCTGTGGCCCCCTCCCGCCGTGACCGCCACATAGTTGTCGTTCGGGTTTTCAATAGTATCGGGGACATCACACTGGCCGTCCCAGTTGTCTCCCCACGCGATGATCGAACCGTCTGCTTTCAGTCCCAGGCTGTGAGAGCCGCCTCCCGCGATTGCGATAAACCCACTGTTTGGCGCAGGCACATTGCATTGGTCATTGTTATTTAGTCCCCACGCGACAATCGAGCCGTCCGATTTCAGGCCCAGACTGTGACTATGGCCTGCCGAGATTGCGACGAATTCGGAGTTCGGTGAGGGTACATCACATTGGTTATAGTTGTTCCTTCCCCACGCTACTACTGAACCGTCTGCCTTTAGTCCCAGACAGTGATATGCACCTGCCGAGACTGCGATGAATCCCAGGTTTGGCGATGGCACATTGCACCCGCCGTAGTAATTGTCTCCCCAGGCCACGATCGAGCCGTCGGCTTTTAGCCCCAGGCTTTGACATCCGCCTGCCGAGATTGCTGTGAGCTTGCCGATTGGGCCGACGACCGAAGCTCCCCAACCGAAGATGCTTCCGGGTTGAGCAGCCAATCCCTGTGCGCTGATGCCGCAGAAAGAAAGAATGATTATGATGCAGAAAAGCTTTTTCGTAACAGTGGTCATCCCGTGCCTCCCAGAACAAGATAATTGGAAGCGCCAACGCCTCTTAATCTATTAACGGGGAAAGAGGGCAAAAGGATACGCAGTATTCTTGATGAGTGAGGAATGAATGGGAATACGTCATACGTCCATCGGTGGCGCTGCTCGTTTCGCAAGACGTCATACGGTTGCGTCTTTGCCGCCTGACGATAGCCGCAAGCCGATACGAGTCGCGTGCCGCCGGAACGAGCACCCCGATCCGTCGGGGCAACCGCAACCGTTCTACGTCAGGGCCAGGGACCACTCCCATACTCCTTGGAGGTATCCGCGGTCTTTTCGTCGAAAGACTAACTCATCGAGACCAAGGAGGAAAGCATGAAACTCGGACTTATTCCTGCTAATCGAGGTTTTTTTAGCGATGAACTGGCCGCTCAGATGCGGACCCAGACCATCGAGGCGATGAAGAAGGCCGGGCTGGAGGTCGTCGTCCCGGACGAGAAGCTGACGAAGCTTGGCTGCGTCGAGACCCTGGAGGAGGCTCAGAAGACCGGACGGCTCTTCCGCGATCAGAGGGTTCAGGGGGTCATTGTGGCGGCGGTCAACTTCGGTGACGAGCAGGCGGTCGCATTCACCATCAAGGAAGCCGCCCTCGATGTCCCCGTGCTAATCTTCGGCTGCCAGGAGGAGGAGGTCCTGAAGATGACCACCCCCAGGCGCGACGCATTCTGCGGACTGCTTTCCATTGGCGAGGCGCTGAGGCAGACAGGGGTGAAATACTCCGTGGCCAGCGTCCCGATCTGCTATCCCAGCGACAAGTCGTTTGCAGAGGACCTGGTCTGGTTCGCGGGCGTATGCCGGGTGGTCAACGGCATCAGGAAGGCGAGGTACGCGCAGATCGGCATGCGGCCGGACAATTTCTGGACCTGCCGCGTCAATGAGAAGGCGCTCCAGAAGCTGGGCGTGACGACGGTTGACCTCGATCTCTCCGAGTTGATAGCCGCCGTCACCAAGATGGACCCGAACCTCCCGGAGGTGAAGAAGATCGAAGGGCAAATCGCCGCTCAGTGCGATATGTCCGGCGCACCGGCACAGGCGCTCAGTAAGATCGCGAGGCTGGAGAAATTCCTGAGGGATTTCATCGCCGAAAAGCAGCTCAATGCGATCGCCTTCCAATGCTGGACAAGCCTCCAGCAGAATCTGGGGATTTGCTCATGCTCCACCATGGGCCGGCTGGGAGATTCGGGCATTCCCGCGGCTTGCGAGGCGGATATCATGGGCGCGCTCTCCATGCATGCGCTTGCGCTTGCGTCCGGCGGACCGGCCACGCTCGCCGATTGGAACAACCTGCACAATGAGGATCCCGAACTTGCCAATATCTGGCACTGCGGCGTCTTCCCTGCCAGCTTTGCGAAGGCTAAGCCGAAGTTGGGTGTGCAGGAGATCATCGCGGAGACGGTCGGGCGTGACAACACCTGGGGCTTGTATGAGTTCGAGGTGGCGGAAGGGCCGGTGACCCTTTTCCGAGCGACCCAGGATCCCGACGGCGGCTGGAAGTCGGTCGTGGCCCCGGCCGTCGTCGAGCAGACGAAGGCGAAGACCTTCGGTGCGTATGGCTGGGCGAGGATCGAGGGGCTTCAGAAGCTCTATCGCGATGTGCTCGTGCGTCATTTCCCGCATCACGTGGCGATGACCCGGGGGCAGGTGCAAAACATTATCTGGGAGGCATTCGGCAACTACTTCGGCTTCGAGATGTACGCGCCGAAGCAGACCCTCCCCGGCCAGTGGACCCCCGACCCGCCGTTCTAAGAAACAGGTTGTGGGTTTTGGGTTGTAGGGCACCCCATAACCTGAAACCCACGAGGTGATCCTTAATGCACTGTGATCGGTCTGTTAAGGCCTATACCAGACCGATCACCCCGCTGGCAAAGGGGTCCCAACCAAGCCAGTTTCGACTCCGTCTCGGACTTGGCGTGGGAGATAGGGCTGGATGTCTCATTCGCCGCCCGGTTGCTCCGGCCTCATGCTACCAACAGTCCTAGCTTGCGGAGATCAGCAGGATGGCTATGTCATCCCGCAGATGACCGCTAGAGTACTCTTTCAGGCGATCCATCAGTTGTGCGCTGAACTCGCTTGGGGACTCATGCCGTTTTGCCACGAAGAAATCCTTTACAGCTTCTAACCCAAAGGAGCCCTTGTCCCCTTTGGCTTCCGTTGCGCCGTCAGTATAAAGGAGTAATCTGTCCCCCGAGCTCAATCTCACGCTATGCTCCCTGTAAAGTGCACCAGGGAGTGCTCCTACAAGGCTGCCGCTCGCCGATAATTCCCTGGCTTCAGATTCAGAGCACGCAAGATATAGTGGCGGCTCGTGACCTGCATTCACGAAGCTAAGGCTCTGCTGTTTCACGTCCCAGAGTCCATAGAACAGGGTTGCGAACTCCTCAGGTTCTACTTCTGAAGCAACCACGTCATTCAGCTTCTCAATCAGGCGTTTTGGAGAGGCGTCTTCATATGAATATGCCCGAAGGGTGTATCTAACGAGTGCTGTAAGCACGGCAGCCCTCAGTCCCTTGCCAGAGACATCGCCGATGACTATGGAAACCTGCTCGGCGTTCGGAGGGAACACATCAAAGAAGTCTCCACCCATGCGGTCTTCTGCAAAAGCGGTGGCGTATGCTCTTCCAATCATCAGCACATCCATGCATTCAGGGATGTCGGGGATAAGAGCCTTCTGAAGTGTCTCAGCCAGATAGTGTTCTTTTGCCAGAGCTTTTTCAAGGGCTACCTGCACAGCTATTAGGCGGGTGATGTCCTCCAGTTCGCCGACTGTCCCAGAAATATTGCCGCTTTCATCATACATAGGCTGAGCGCTTCCCTGGACAATTCTGCGTCCTCCATCAGCACTTATTATCATCATCTCAATGAGATCAGATGGCTCGCCGTATGCCGATGCCCTATATAATGGAAACCTATCTATTGGAATCGGACTCCCATCCAGTTCGAAGATTCCGTACTTCGCAGGCATCTCCGTCAGGGGCACCCCAAGCTCCAGTTTCCTCCCAAACAATTCTTCTGCCCTCTCGTTTGCTAATGCCAAGCGATCCCCTGGTTTCTGTGAGATGAGTATTGCAGACGGTACTGCTCTCAATACAGCATCCAGCCAAGTCCGCTGCTTTTGTAACTCTGCGCGAACATTACCATTTACCAGAGAGATACCTACGCTCCCAGCGAGAGTATTAAGACACTGCAATTCTTCCTCATTGAGGGTACGTGGCTCGTCGGAATACGCCTCAAGCACTCCAACTATCCGATCTTGCCCAACCAAGATCGGTGCAGAAGTGGCAGCCCCAGGAAGCCGTCCATTCTCCAAGGTGGGTAAACGCAGTGCGCTTTCGTTTCGATAATCATTAATCGCCACCATCTTCTTGGTTTGAAGCACACGCTCAGCCAAGCTTTGCTTGCCGTTGGGGGCAGCTTTATCATATTCACTGCAAAGAACGCCTTTAGAGGCTCTGCAGGTGAGAGTCTGTCCATCAGGGTCAAGCAACAATACTGCACATGCAGCCTCTCCAAGTATGTCGATTGCTGACTGGATGACTTTGTCAAGTATTTGGTCTAGTGACCGCTGGCTGGCTATCTCACTCTGTATCTGTGAGAGTGCCTCTAGATAGGCAATGCGTCTTCTAGACTCGACCGCAGATGCAGACGTCTGTGTATTGCTGGTCATCACAACCTCGCATCTTGAACTGCGTTTCACAGGTATTCATACCCGACACGATTACTGAATGAACCGCAGCGGAATGCTCCAGCTATGGAATGCCGCCATGCTTGGTCATGAAAATGCCGACAACAGCCGTCGTGCGTGCCACATGATAGCAAGTAGGGCTTGATTATGGCTCCATTTCGAGCGTAAAATGGAGTAGGGCAGCAAGAGGGGATGCTAGGAAACAGCGCATCACACTTCTAAAAACCCGCCGGGGAAACCCGTGAGGGTTCGAGTCCCTCCTCGGCCACCATAGCAGCACTGGGGCAGGTCCATCCGCCCTGAGCATGGCGCTAGCGTATTGTGCCCTAGCTTACCCCCATAACCCAAAACCCTTCCCCACCCCGAACTTTTTCCCCACTTCCATGGGTCATAATAGGTGAGGCCCGTTCGAATGGATTCTGCTTTGTGCATGCACAGACTGGATGGACGCTCAGATGAGGATCTGGCTGCCCTCGCGGCACATGGCGAGGCGCAGTCATTCGCCATCCTAGCTGAGCGGTATCGAGTCAAGGCGATGAGGGTTGCATACGGCATCGTACACAATCGGGCTGATGCCGAGGATGCCGTGCAGAACGCCTTCATCCGCATCTACAGGAATCTCGGCAAGGGGCGGCAGTTCAGCTCCTGGCTCTACAAGATCGTAATCAATGAATCGGTCAGACTTCTTCGAGGGAGACGCGAGACGTCCGATGAGATCGTGGAGATACCGACCGAGGATGCTGATATCGAGCGGATAATGCTGGTGAGGAAGTGCCTTGCTAGCCTGCCGAAGAACTACCGGACCGTGCTGGCCCTGAGAGGGATCGAAGAGCTGGCGTACGAGGAGATCGCCGAGATATTGGGAGTGCCCGTAGGGACGGTGCGTTCCAGACTGCACGAGGGACGAAGATTGTTCGCCAAGTGCTGGAAGGAGTTGATGAGCGATGAAGAGTGAGGATTGGGAAAAGGCATTGAGCGAGGTGTTGGATGCGGATGCCGTGCCAAGCAAACCTTTGGAGGAGTTCGTAGCCGCATGTATGGCCGAGCGCCACGGACGACTGAGCGCTCTGGTCGAATGGCTCTCTGCTCCCAGGCGGGCGGTCGCGGCAACGGTCGCGGGGAGCTTTGCGCTGACTTCGGTTCTGTTATTGACGATTCTGTTTTCCGCCAAGCCGCCGGCAGGTCAGCGGCATGCGCACCTCATCTCGCCGCAAGCGCAGATGGCGCTGGGCCTGGGCTCAATACAGAAGGGAGATTGGGAGAATGGACTCTAGAAAGAAGATATATGCCATCGGGCTGTTGATCCTGCTGCTGGCGGTGATTCCGTATTCACGAAACCTCCTGATTGCTCAGGTGGCGCAGGCCATCAACCTGAAATACGGGCAATTGGGGACTTACAGCGTCATCAAGCCAACTGAGCTGAAAGTCGCAAGGAATGCCAGCGATGCTCTGGTGCTGGGGTATCGGCACCGTTTGTCCAGGAACCCAACATTCATCGATCCCTATCTCCAGCTCACTGCCCGATTCCCCAACGACCCGGCTTTGTGCGCCAATATGCTCAAGTACTCGTTCGGGGCGGAATCAGTGAAGTCCAATGCACGCGCCATCGAACAAGTCATCAGAAGGGGGCAGAAGCTTGAGCCTGATAATGGCTATTTCGATTGCTTCGAGGCCGCGCTCCGTTTTAAGCAGAAGCGAGACGCTGAGGGATTGGCGGCTGTCCACCGTGCCGCGGGGAAGAAGCACATCAACAGCCATCAGGCTAAAGAGACCGTAGCCATAATGAGGAACTCAGAAAGAAGCTGGCCCTTCCCGCTCGGCTGGGTAAACCCGGTCAACCGGATCTCGTCCGCTTATTCCCTTCTCTTTCCACATTCGCTTTACTTCCGCAGTATGGCCAGATCGGCGGCATCGTATGAAGAACACGCGGTGAAACGGGGCAATGTGGGTGATGCCGCCCAAACAATGATGGACACGGTGAAGATCGGCGGCATGATGCGGGACGAGGGGGAGTCATTCATCAGCGCGCTTGTCGGCATGTCTATTCAAAGGATAGGGATCAATGGCGTGCACAAGGGTCTAGCAAATCATGCATTTGCTGGTGACGCACCCGGAACTGCGGCTGTAGCCGCAGTGCAGACACTGGCGCCGAACGCCCTTGATCAGGCTGAATGGGGTGCGTTGAGTAAGAATCTCGCCCGCTCGGATGGGTTCAGGAAGAGAAGCAGAAGTTACGTCAATCACATTCATTCCCCCGGGTTTATCGCCGGATTCATAGCCAGCACAGTCTGGTTCTCATTTGCCGGGTACATGTTGCTTATGGGCTTGGGAACGGGCGTAGTCTACCTGGCTGCGAGCGTAATCCTGCGCAAGCGAAACATCACAGTGAAGGATGTCGGCCCTGGGAAACTGAGCGTAGGTCTGCTCGCAGTCCTGCCGTCCGCAGCAGGGCTGATGGCGCTTGCGGGAATGGCAATAGCGCAGATGTTCCTGGCGGTTCAAGGCCAGCCGGGGAGTCTTCCTGCGCTTCCGGTTGTGTTCACGGCGATTCTGATCCTCACGATAATCGCGGCCGCCCGAACCAGGATCAGGCCGGAATTGCGCCGGCCCGATGTTTTCCTTGCCAGACTAAGGACTGGAAGCGCCTATGCCGCGAAGGCATTCCTGGTGCTCTATGTGGTGGCGATGGTCATAAACATCCCCGCCACCGCATGGGCCTATCATAAGTTGAACCAGGTCGCCCTGAACGAAGTGCAGATGATCTGGGAGTATCCGCCAGCTAAGTAGGGAGAGTATGGGAGTATGGGAGTATGGGAGTGTGGGGGTGTGAGATCCATTGCTGCACCACTCCATCACTCCGCTACTCCATTAGCAACTACTTGCTCCGGTACTTGCGCCAGGCCATGGTCTTGGCCCGGCTTCTGTGGGGGGCGTACGTCGCCGGCGATCTAGATTCCGAAATCGGACGAAGCATCGGCGCGCGCTTGAACTCATCCCTCGGCGGCAGACCGGCAGTGTAGTCGAACCCCTCGAGGTTTCGGCGTTCGATGGGAGTGCCGAGAGCCTTCTCGATATCCCAAACAGTCCCGGCGTCGTCCTGGCTTATCAGAGTCATCGCGTCGCCTTCGCGCTCCATTCTGCCAGTGCGCCCGATCCGATGGATGTACATGTCGGCTGTGTCGGGGATGTCGTAGTTGATGACGTGGGAGATGCTCTCGATATCTAACCCTCGCGCGGCAATATCCGTAGCGACGAGTATCTGGCATCGGCCCGATCGGAAATCATCCAGCGCCGACTGCCTCTGACTCTGGGACTTGTTCGCGTGCAAAGCGGACGTCTTGTATCCCGCTCTCTGGATCTGCAGGGCGACTCGATTCGCGCGATGCTTGGTTCGAGTAAAGATAAGCACGGAGTTCGTGTCTGTGTCGTCGAGCAGCTTCAGTACCAGCGATGTCTTCAGATGCTGAGGGCACGGATACAGCGCATGGGCGACGGACCTTGCGGGTGCTCGCAGATCCACTTCCACGCGCAGTGGGTTTTTCATGGCACTCGCCGCAAGCTGCATCAGCTCCGGGGCGAAGGTAGCCGAGAAAAGCATCGTATGCCGCTCACGAGGCATGTGCGATAGAATCCGCTTGATCGGCGGAAGGAATCCCATGTCCAGCATGCGGTCCGCCTCATCCAGAACGACTTTCTCGACGCAGGTGAAGTTGGTGTTGCCCCGCTCGATATGGTCGAGCAGCCTGCCTGGACAAGCGACAATGACCTCAGCCCCGGTTCGAAGCGCTTTCTCCTGGGGGCCCATCCCGACGCCGCCGTAAACGGTCGCGATTCTGATCTTGGTAAACTTGGCCAACTGCTTGAACATATCGCTGATCTGCTCGGCAAGCTCGCGGGTAGGTGTAAGAACGATAACCCTGGTGCAGGGCTTCTTAGCGGGATTGACAAGCAAGTGCTGCAGAATCGGCAGCGCGAAGGCTGCGGTCTTGCCGGTCCCGGTTTGCGCTGTGCCGATAAGGTCGCGGCCTTCCAGGCCCATGGGGATGGTGGCGGACTGCACGGGGGTCGGGGTCTTGTACCCCGCATAGGCGATGGCTCGCTCTAATCGCGAGTCAAGCTTGAACTCCTCAAACGATGTGATGCCTGTATCCCGACCTATCAGACTATCGGCGGCAAGCTCAGGCTTCTCCGGTCCGTAAACGCGCAGGTCATGGCAGTCGGGGCATCTGGTCGGGGGGTTGAAGCCGTGCTCGTCGAAAAGCTTCTGATCGCGTGCGGTGAAGGTACATCCCTCCCCGCAGTCACGGCAAACGAACGTTCTGTCCTGGTAACTCAATACACTCTCCTGGTTGCTCATTTTTATTGTCTCGGGGCTTAAAGCGAGTGAGCTAGCGGGGACCGAAAACGTCCGTAAACAACCAGGTCAGTGCCAAACCAACGTAACAATACATGCCATTATACCACACTCTGCAGAATAATGGAAGGGAAGCCGGCACGTGATGCGTAATCCGTAATGCGTGATGCGTAATCTCTGATGCGCGAGGATGCTGTGGAGTTGGCTTATAAACCGGATTTCGAGGATGCGAAGAAGTACTGGCGGGCGTATTGGGCGGGGGAGGTCATTGACCGGCCGTGCATCTGCCTGAGGACGAGCCGTCCGGATCCTAGACCCATCGCCTGGCCGCCGGGTTTGAACGCATTTCATGATCCTGATGACATAATGCCCCTGGTAGACCAGGCCCTCTCACAACAATACTGGCTTGCGGAAGCAGTCCCCTACTTCCAGATCAACTTCGGCCCGGATCAATTTGCGGCATGGTTGGGGGCAGAGCTTCATTATGAGTCTTCTTCCGGAGACACAAGTTGGTCTGTGCCGATGGTCAACGACTGGGATACCGATGCCAGGGAGATAGACCACCCTCACGGCATTTGGTGGGAAAAGGCGCTCGACTACTTTCGGCGAGCAGCCAAGTATGCGGACGGGAAGTTCCTCCTGGGATTCCCCGACTTCCACAGCAACATGGATGCCCTCTCCGCCCTTCGAGGGCCTCAGAACCTATGCGTGGATCTGTGGGACGTTCCCGAAGCGGTTGACCGGGCAATGATCAGGGCCAGGAAGGCATTTGCCCCGACTTTCGAGCAGATAGAGGAGGCCGGTCGGATGCCGGGACGCGGATACATCGGCTGGCTGCCATTCTACTCCGAGGGGAGGTTCGCCGTCCTGCAATGCGACTTCGCCTGCATGGTGAGCCCCGAACACTTCCGCCGGTGGATCCTCCCGGCGCTCGAAGAGGAGTCGTCGTACCTGGACAATGCCGTTTATCATTATGACGGCCCGGATGCGCTCGTTCACCTGCAGGACGTATTGTCGATCGCGGGCATTCACTCGATCCAATGGACGCCGGGTACCGGCAATCCTCCGCCGATCGAGTGGATGGACCTCCTGAAGGAGATCAAGAAAGCAGGCAAGGGCCTTTACCTGGGGGCGTCCCCCGATGAGGTCAAGATCATCCACCGCGAGCTCGGCCCGGAGGGCATTCTCTATGACACATGGGCGCCCTCGATCAAGGAAGCCGATGATCTGCTTGCGTGGCTGAAGGCAAATACGTAACCGACTTCGGGTTCTCCAACGCGCAGTCCGCAATTTGAATTTCGAGATCGGGTGTGGTATAACAGGCCATCATGATCGCCAGACTAGTACGCTCAGTCCCTTTCATTCTCTTCGTCTTGTCGGGCGGTTATGGCCTGGTATATGAGGTTACGTGGGCCAAATACCTTGCATTATTCATCGGCAATACCACGCTTGCTCACATGTGTGTGCTGGCGGCATTCATGGGAGGGCTGGCGCTGGGGAGCATTGTAATCGGACGGATCACACCCAGGCTGCGTCGGCCGCTGGCGGGCTACGGCGTATTGGAGATAGTCATCGGCCTCTATGCAGTGGTGTTCCCCTTGTTCATCCATCCCCTCCAGACGTCCGTTCTCAAGGCGGCGGCAGGCATACCGATGGGGAACCCCCTTTGGGCAATTCTCAAGATCGGTGTTGCCATGGGGGTACTGCTGTGGCCGACCTTCCTCATGGGCGGGACGTTCCCCATGCTGATGAGGTTCTATCAGCCCAAGTCTCCAGATGCGGAAGATAAGTCCGAGTGGCTCTATCTCACAAACTGCGTCGGCGCGGTGGCCGGGGCACTGGCCGCGGGCTTCTTCCTGATTCCGCACATCGGTCTCAGGGCTACGCTTTCCGGTGTCGGCTTCAGCAATGTCGCTCTGGGAGCGGTGGCAGTCGGCCTGGCGATGGTGGGACCTTCAATCGGAACTCAGAAGAAGCAGGCGGATATGCCGGCTCCCAGCCAACGGAATGCGTGGCCGATCTACACGGCGATCACTATATCCGGCATCACGGCGATGATATATGAACTGGTCTGGATTCGCTTCTTTTCAGTGGTGCTGGGAAGCTCCACCTACTCGTTCACGCTGATGCTGGCTGCGTTCATAACAGGGATCGCGCTCGGGAGCATGGCGGTGGGCCTGTCGAAATGGGCCCGCCGAAATCCTCTGCTCTCCTTCGCCCTCGCGGAGCTGGCAATAGGTTTCGTCATAATCGCGAGTATTCCACAGTACGAGAAGCTGTCCTATATTTTCTGGCGGTGGGGGTATCTGCTAAATCGGACGAATGAGGCATTCGGGCTTTTCAACTTAATCAAGTATGCTCTTTGCTTTGCGGTCATGGCGGCCCCCACATTCCTATTCGGCATGACGCTGCCGCTTGCGATGAAATCAGCCATTCGCCGGAACGAAATGATCGGCCAGGACGCCGGAGTGATATACGGGGCGAATACGGCTGGAAACATCATTGGGGCTTTGCTGACCGGCCTCGTGTTGATCCCATTCCTGGGGCTCAGGCACTCGCTGGAGATCGCGCTGCTGGCGAATATCGGGATGGGGGTCTTGCTCCTCTGGTTCTCACCGGTTAGCTACCGGCTCCCAGCGGCGGGAGCAGTATCCCTCATGGCAATCGTTCTTGTGACGGCTCTGCCGAAATGGTCCCCTGCCCACTTATTCACCGGCAATTTCCGAAACCTGAGCAAGAAGCCACCGACCTGGAGCAAGTACGACGCCGCAAGCAGGCGTGCGAAAATCCTCTATTATGGTGAGGATGGGAGTGCCAATGTGGCGGTGATGCAGGCAAGGCGCGGCGAACGCTTGTTGATAATCAACGGTAAGACGGATGCATCTTCGTCCACCGATATGCCCACACAGGTCTTGATCGGCCAACTGCCGATGTTCTTCACGCCGGATGCGCGCGATGTCTTGCTGATCGGCCTGGGCAGCGGTGTATCGGCGGGCAGCGTGCTGACCCATCCCCAGGCGAGGGTGGATTGTCTGGAGATCTCACCGGCAGTAGTGAAGTCTGTGAAGTGTTTTGCGGACGTAAATTGGGAGTCATGGAAGAATTCCAGGATGAACCTGATGCTCGAAGACGCTCGGACCTACGTGACGGTCACCCGTAAAAAATACGATGTGGTGATTAGCGAGCCGAGCAATCCATGGCTCGCGGGAGTCGCCGGTCTGTTTTCAAAGGAGCATTTCGAAAGCGTTGACAGGACATTGAAACCGGACGGAATCCTGATACAATGGGTGCAGGGATACGAGATATCGGATGACTTGGTAACAATGGTAATCCGCACAATGAGCGACACATTCCCCTATGTGTGCATTTTCCAAAGCGCAGAGTGTGACTACATACTGATGGCCTCGCATGCTCCTTTGGAGCCCGATTTC
>Ga0307379_10002679_pt1 | contig 26206 bp, 19 predicted proteins | sample UN2MG_FD_202237 | JGI IMG/M metagenome (GOLD analysis project Ga0307379, IMG submission 202237) | Soil microbial communities from Risofladan, Vaasa, Finland - UN-2 | ecosystem: Environmental > Terrestrial > Soil > Coastal area > Acid sulfate soil | place: Finland: Risofladan, Vaasa | collected...
CTCTGGCGGCCCTGGGTCTCGCCAAGAGGTCGTCGAGACCGCGTTCGAGGGCCGGAGTTGCTACGTCGTCGTGTCCCAGGCGCCCATGGCTATCTGGAAGAAATACCGACGGAGCCTAAGCGTCGGTTTCCGAGGCAAGGACCCGGTCTCGGACGAACCGGCCTACGGGAGGCTCGGCCTCGACGAGCTCGCGCTCCTTGGCTGGGGGCGCCTCGTGCGCTTGGGCTCCTATGGAGACCCGGCCATGGTGCCTGTCGAGGTCTGGGAGGCTTTGACCTGGGACGCGGTCGGCTGGACCGGCTACACCCACCAGTGGCAGCAGCCCTCCGTCCAGAACCTGCGGCGATTCGTCATGGCCTCCGTCGACACCGTCGAGGAAATGCAGGCTGCACACGCCATGGACTGGAGGACGTTCCGTGTCCTCATGGGTGACCAGCAGCTGATCGCCGGCCTCGAGATCCAGTGCCCCGCGAGCGAGGAGGGCGGCCACAGGAAGACGTGCGACGCGTGCCGCGCTTGCCAGGGAGCTATGCCGGGCAAGCCGAGGATCGGTGGAGATCCCGAGGACCGCTGGCGCGAGCGGAAGGGCGGTCGTGTTCCCTCGGTCGCGATCAAGGTTCACCCTCGCTGGCAGATCCTCTACTGGCCTCGGGCGCCGAAGGGCAAGAGCAAGCTCCGCGGCCACCGTCCGGACGTTCCGTCGACGAAGTCGGACCCGAGGCGTCGTCCGACTGAGATTCTTCTCGTCGACTACGCTGCCGGGACCCAGGCCAAGGAGGTCCTCAAGGATCTTCGCAAGGCCGAGCGGTCGAAGGACCCGGAGTCGTTGGTTGAAGGATTCCGGCACAAGTATCCGGCCTATTTGCAGGACTACCTAGACCAAGCTGGTAGTGTCCTCGCGGGACGCAGGTCTCGAAACCCGCACCAGGGGCCAGATTCAGCCCAGCACCCTTACGGGCCCGACTGGAGGTCCTGCGCGTGCGGGCGCGATTACGACATTTCATGCGACGGGAGCGAGGAGGCTTGCGCGGACTGCTTGTTCGCTGAGCGGGCCCCCAAGCGGACGAAGAAGAAATCTCCCCGAGGTCGTGGTCCAAGGCAAGTTGCAGGGGCCGATCCCGTAGGTAGGGTGAAACCGAGGAGCACGAAGCGGACTCCCAAGGTCAAGAAGAACCGAGCCACGCCAAAGGGCCAAGGAAAGCCCAAGGCAAAGCGAAAAAGGTTCTCGATCAAAGAGGCACGCGAGAGGTTTGAAGGCGTTGACGAAGCAGTTGCTGCATACAAGAAGTTCCACGGGCGCAAGCCGTCGCATGTCGACGTCTACGTCCTCGAGGACGGCAAGTCCGGCGTCAGCGTCGAGCGAGCTCACGCAGCGCTCCACCGGACTATCGACACCAACTACTTCGTCCCCTGGGACTCGACAAAGAAAAACACGCTCTGGAAGCACGAGCACGTCGAGGGCTACGACCTCTTCTCGGACAAGCAGACTCCCAAAGCCGAGAAGTTCCCGCTCGAGATCCTCGACCCGGCGACCGGCACGACTCGCAAAATACTCGGCCAGTTCTCGATTGGCCGCTGGTGGTACGAGCCTGGCCAAGAAGAAGACGGGGCATAGCTCATGAGTCTTTTGATCCCAGTTCTGAATCCGCCCCGGAAGATCAAGGGCAAGAGGAGCAAGAAAATGGCTACTAAGAAGAAGGCGGCTCCGAAGTCGTACATTTCTGCGGCCCGCAAGGCTGGTGCGTTTTACGCGTCCGGCGCTAAGAAGGGCCGGGTCATGTCCAAGGCGGTCGCGATCTCCAAGAAGATCAAGGTCCCTGGGTTCATTACCCCGACCATGATCAAGCAAGGCGGCTTCGGGTCGAAGGCTCCTGCTTACGGCGGGGGCGCAGGCCGTCTCGCCAAGCTCGGCACGTCGAGCAAGAAGAAGAAGGCGGCGAAGGCCAAGCCGGGTCTGAGCCAGCGTTACCGCGCCAAGCGGAAGGCCTCTGGCAAGAAGGCCTACACCCGCTCCGCGGGGAAGATCACCTGGGCCGAGGCTGCCAACCAGTCGGGCGCGGTCTACCCTCGCACCTACCCCAAGGGCCACAAGCTGGGCGGCAAGCCTCACCCCAAGGCTGGTCGGGTCATGACCAAGGACGACGCGCTGAAGTATCAGCGTCCCGTGATCGGCTACCTCAGCCGCGACATGATCCGGGGCTTCTACAACCAGATCCTGACTACGGGCGGCAGCGTCACGTCGAGCAAGGCCAAGATCAAGAAGGCCTACGCCGACCTGGCGAAGTGGAACGGCGAGATCCGCGAGTTCCGCCGCGAGCACGGTAGCTCGTGGCTGCGGTCTCCCCAGAGCTTCAAGCGCTCTGGGAAGACCCCGCTCGGCAAGGCCTACAAGAAGGGCGCTCGGCGCCCTGACTACAAGCAGAAGTGGGAAGACACTCCTGCGAAATTTCAAAGCGGCGGTGGTCAACACCTTCGCGTCAAGTTCAGGAAAGGTCGCGGGCCTGTCGTCCGCGTTCCCCTGCACCGTGGATTCGGACCGTCGGGCGAACTCGTCTCCTTGTTGGAGCAGGGTGGATTCGGTGGGCCCATAGACGCCCCAGGAGGCAAAGTGAAGCTCAACAGAGGAAAGAAGCGGAAGACCTCGCGGCGTCGTAAGGCCCGGCGGAAGAACCCTGCTGCTCGCACGACCAGTGGTCGTTTCAAGAAGAAGGCTGGCGCGAAGCGTCGGAAGAACCCGAAGCGTCGTCGCAAGACGAAGGTTCGGGCCTGGAACCCGAAGCGTCGCAAGACTGCTCGTCGTCGCAAGACGACGGCCAAGGCGAACCCGCGCCGTCGTCGCAAGACGAAGGCGAAGGCGAACCCGCGTCGCAGCTACCGACGGAAGAAGTCGGTCGCCAAGAACCCTCGTCGCCGTCGTCGTCGCGCTCCGCGTCGCCTCAGCAACCCGGGCGCTGCGCAGCTGGCGCAACTCAAGAGCCAGGCGTTCTGGCTGACCGTGGCTCACGTCGGTATCGGCATGACCGGCACCGCCATGCTGAGCGGCGCGATCATGAACTTCGCTCCGATCCGTCGGTTCGTCTCGGGTTCCGGCCTCGGTGGCAAGCTCAGTCGCTTCGCGATCTGCCTCGGCAGCGCTGGCCTCCTGAGCGCGGTTGCCTTCGCTGGCAAGAACGTGAAGCTGATCGGCCAGCGTGGCTGGATCAACGTGCTGGTCGGCGGCGCCGTCTACTGCACCGCGAACCTGCTCGGCGAGATCTTCAACAGCCCGCTGATCCCCAGCATTGGCGCCGGTCGCTCCTCGGCGAGCCTGGAGGGTTACTACGACCCTCTCTTGGCTCACGGCAGCTACCCCGGCCAGTACCCCGGCATGGGCATGGTCATGTCCCCCGAGGAGCTCGTCGCTGGCGAGTCCATGTCGAGCATGGGTGACTGGATGGAACTGTCCGGCCTCGGCTCTTCGGGCGGCACGCCGATTCCTCTCGAGGACCTGCGCGGCTACCCCGGCCAGTACGGTGGCGGCATGAACGACTGGGTCGAGTTCAACTCGGACGCCGGTCTCGTTCAGGCCGGCTGGGACCCCGGCACCGAGTCGTTCTAAGCGACTCAGCCCACGACTGGAGCTAAAGAGGGAACGCTAACCCTCTAGGCTCCTGACCCAACCCTGAAGCTCTCCCGAGCAAACCTTCCCTAGACGGACACAAACCCAAGGCGCTGAAAGTTGGCCGGCACGTTGCCTGCAACCTTCATGCACCGCATGGCGACCTGGACCCAGGCGCTTACAGGAAGTTGTCCTCTTATGACTATGCGAGTCGTTCCCATTCCCGCCGTCGGCGCAGTCGGCAGTCGTCCCCGCAAGGAGCCGATCTACGATACGGAAGGGTGGGCCCCGGCGGTCCCCCAGCCTTCGCAGATCACGACCTTCGTCAACTTCAGCGGCTTCAACACCGCCGGCCTGAGCCTCGCGAAGGCTTTCGGTCGCGACACCAACCTTCAAGGCCAGAACGGTCTCCCCGCTGCCCACCACCACTATTGGTACGGGCTGCGGATCAAGATCCGTTCCATGGACGCCGACCTCGCGGACGCCGCGAACGTGGGCGCCTTCGAGGAGATCAACCGGGTGCGCGAGCTCAGCTTCGCTCAGTTCCGCTTCGCCTCGAGCGAGTTGATCACGGTCCAGGCCGACGAATGTCCCAACGGGACAGGCCCCCAGTTCGTCAACACGACGCACTCGGGCACCACGGTCCTCAGCCTTCCCTCGGGTGTCCCCACCCGCGGAAACGCCAAGGACGTCACGATCAGCGGTCGTCCCGTCGAGATCGTGGCCCTCGAGGCCTTCCGCGTCGTGATCGGCACTCCCGCCGGGATCACCCCGACCGTCAGTCTCTACTGCTCGGTTATCCTCGAAGGACTTCTCCTCCGGGGGATCACGGGTTAGTCACCCGGGGACATTCGTGTCCCACGAAGACTAAGGCCAGGCCCTCGGGCCTGGCCCCGATTCTTCTCTCAGGTGCGGCCTCCCGGTTCTTCGGGACCGGGAGGCTCGCACCACTTGAGGCCAGCTAGGAAGACTTCGCCAAAGCAACAGGAGCACGGCAGCATGACCAGCCAAATGAGTAGGATTGCGCAGGGCTGGGGTGCGCAGCAGTCATGCGCTTACTGCCATGGCTTCGCGAAGATCCCGCCCATGATTCGAGGCACTGACGGGCGAATGCACGTCAACCCCGACTACAACATGGTCAAAATCTTCTCGGTGCGCGCCGAGCCCTTCGGCCTGTCCCTCGCCCCTGGCGAGAGCGAGACGTTCGCCTTCACGGTGCCGGCCGAGGACGACGACCGCGGTGACCTGCTGATCAGCGAGTTCCGTGCGCTGTTCACGCCTGACACGGCCCGCAACATTTCGGTCGAGTTCACGAGCAACCAGACCGACCGCACGTTCCAGAACGCGCCGATCTTCAACACGCTCATGTTCGGGGACGCGTTCCTGAACTGCTGCCTGCCATGCTGCACGCTGGTCCAGGCCACCAACTCACTCCTCGTCCGCGTGACCAACAGCGAGACGGTCCCCGTCGAGGTTCGGATCACGGCATTCGGAAAGCGATTCCTCCCCAAGACGGAGGAGTTGCGAGCTCGAATGCTGATGTACTGGAACTCGCTCCCGAGCTACCCGTACTTCCTCACGCTCGACGACCAAGAGGTCCGCGTGGACGCTGGGGCCGTGGTCGTAGCGACTATGACGGTCCAGGGCACCGGGTTCTTTGAGACCAAGTATCCTCGCTGCGAGGTGCTCCCTGCGGCCGGTGGCACTCCGAGCCCGAACGACATTCTGACCACGATCACCACCCAGAACGGTCGCCAGCTGCAGAGCGACCCGCTCCCGCTCGGTGCCTTCGTCGCGACACCTACGCTCTCGGTCCCTGGGTTCCCTGGCGGCCTCTACCGTGCTGCGGCGGCTTGCCACTGCCCTCCCTTCTCACAGGCCTTCGGGCCGAACCAGCGGATCCGGTTCCAGTTCGAGAACACGGGCGCCTTCGACGCAATCGTTCGGGTGACGCTGGCTGGCTGCTTCCACCAAGTCCCCGAGTGCCCGCCGGGCCGGTCCATGGATCGGATCCGGAGCCTGGAGCCGACCATTGGCCCGCTACTGATCCAACAGGACGACTACTGTCCTCCGGCCGAGCTTCCTCGTGACTACCAAGAGGCCGAGATCCCTCAGCCCTGGACGCCTCCCGCTCCGATCCCGCCGCCTCCCGTGCCCATGGCCCCGGTTGGCCCCGGTCTCATGTTCGCGCCCGTGGCTGGCGGCGCAGGTTCGGTTCAGCCGGGTGGCCCGCTGAGCTACATGCAGAAGTACTACCACGCTGGGCCCAGCGGTGCGGCTACGCCGAACGACGCTAACGCTCGAGCGCACGGTTACGCGCCGGGTGCGCCCATGATCAATCGCGCCGCCTTCTCCGGCATGGCCGGTCAGCCTCAGGCTCAGCCTCCAGGCCCGCCTCGGGTTCCTCAGCGCGGGCGCCTCGTCCGCGGCCAACACTACTGGGACGCTCGCTACGGCGTCTGGCGGGTGGCTACCTAAGTGCCCCTCAGCTTCCCGCAACCACCACCTCCCTGGGCTCCGCTCACGGTTCCCGCGAGCTACGCTCCCGGGAACCCGAACGCCATGCGGGCCCCCTACGTTCCGCAGGCCGTCTCCCAGGAGGGCGTCTTCCTGCCACCTGGCTCGAACCCTGAGGCGCCGGTTCACCCCTACGGCATGGGGGACGCGCGCTGCTTCCTCGACATTCCTCCGTTGGTCCACTTCCCTGACGGAACGACGTGCGTCAACCCGGACTTCCAGGCGGTCTACAAGTTCTCGCTCTCGGGCCGAGGGCGAGACCCAGGCCTTCCCGAGCAGAGCCTCGTCCGAGACCCGTTCATTGCGCCTGGCGCAACCGTCGACTTCCAGATCACGGTCGAGCGGGAAGAAGACGGCATGGGCCACTTCCTGATCAATGAACTGTTCATGCTCACGAACCCGGACACCCCTGCGGCCATGCAGGGGTTGTTGGTCAATATCAAGACGCAGCAGGGCGACATGACCCTGACCAACGCTCCGGCTCCGGCGGTCAACCTGTTCGGGACGGCGTTCCTCAGCTGCTGCCTGCCTTGCAACGTCATGCTCTACCCGAACCAAACGCTGATCGTCTCGGTCACGAACGGTGGCGCGGCGGGGGTCAGGGTCCAGGTGGAGTCGCGCGGCAAGCGCTTCATGCCCTACCACAACATGCCCCTCGTTCAGGAAATGGAGCGTTGCTGGAGCCAGATCCAGACGTCGCCCTACTGGGTCTCCTTCGACGAGACGCTTCGGATCGACGCGGCGGTGGGGGCGTTGCCCGGGACTGCCCAAGGCCAAATGTCCCTGCCCGCCGGTGGCTACTTCGAGCTCAAGAAGGCCATGGTCCTCGTGATCCCAGACGGCGGCGGAGCAGTGTCTGCTTACGACATGGACATTGAGGTCACGGACGGTCGAATCGGAAAGCGGTTCATGGACGGTCCGATCAACCTCGGCGCTCACTGGGCGGCCGAGACGCGGACCATTACCGGGTTCCCTGGAGGCTTGTTCCGAGCGGTCCAGGCCTGCCACTGCCCTCCCCCGACCCAAATGATCAAGGGCAACACGCGCCTGATCCACGACTTGACGAACCACGCGGCCACCGCGGCGTTCGTCCATATCACCTACGCCGGCTGCTACCACTTCGCGGACGCTTGCCCGCCCGCTGGCGACTTGGACCTGATCCGTCGCTACGGAGGCGCTGACGCCTCGGCTCTTCGCCGGGCCCAGGAGGCTGGTGACCGCGTCTTCTTCGACTTCCTCGAGGACAACCCGCTCTACGTCGACCAGGCCGAGGACGGCTGCGCTCCTGCGAGCGCTGAGTCGCTCGCCGACGAGTCGTTTCATGGTCTTGGTGGCCTGGGCGCTCGCGGCGAGTCCGCTCGCGGCGATTGGGAGAAGATTTAGTGGCTGGTCCTCAGGCAGGCGATCCGTTCTCCCGAGCTCGCTCTCAGAGCAAGAGCGTCAGCCCGCATAGCCCCTACGGGCGAAAGCTGGCCGAGGAGAAGGCTCGCCAGCAAGCTGCTCACCAGAACCTCGACCGCAAGGGCCTCAAGGGCCTCAATGGCCTCGGTGAGCCGGGGGCTTACGCCGGCTACGGCTTCGATCCGGGCGGCACCCAGTGCCCGCCGAGTCCGACCGACGCGATCATGGGCTGCATTGACGCCCTCAAGGAAATGCTCGGCGAGACCTTCCAACTGGCCGACCTCGCGCCCTGGATCCACCCTCCCTTCAGGACCCGCGACTACACCTGCAAGAGCGCTCAGGCCGTCGTCGGACCTACGCTCGCGGCGAGCGCAGCTGGAAACGCAGCGGCTGTCGCGCTGGCTGCCGCGGCCAGCGGCCCTGGCTACGTGGTCCCGGTCGTCGAGGTCTCCGCGGTTGGCGTGGGCGTGCCGATCTACTCGATCAAGCCCGTGCAGGGGGAAATGGCCCGGATCAAGAGTTGGGGCCTCACCCCAGGGAACGTCGCGCCCAAGCTGATCAAGGTCAGTGTCTTTGGCGGGACGCTCGGTTCGAGCGAGCCGAGTCCTCCGGACCCGTTCATTTCAGGAGCGGCTATCGGGGACCAGCAGGAGACGTTCGCGCTCCTCGCCGGCAACCAGCAGCTTGAAGTGAGGGTGGCTCTGCGAGACCTCCTCTCGCCGACGTTGGTCACGTTCGGGATCTGCTTCTGGACCTGGGCCGTGAACAAGCGGACCGATAGCAAGGAAGGGACGCTTCTCCGTCCCGGCTACGGACCTTGCAAATGACCAGCACGATTGACCAAGCCCCGATCCAGTTGCTCCCGCAGCCCTTCGCACCCGGCGCGATTGGCGGAGGCGCGACAGCGTTCTCGGCCGGCTACTTCAACGTCTCGGGCTACCTCAACGGTCGGCTCCGGGGGAACGCTCACAGCGACCAAGTCGGCTCGCTCCTGATCGAGTTCTCAAACGACGGGGTCACGACCGACCTTGCCTTCCTAGCTACACAGGACGCAGTTCAGCCGGACGTTCAGTACCCGTTCGACGTGATCGTCCTTCAACCTTTTGTTCGCATTTCATTCGTCAATGGTGGCGCAGCGAGCAGCTTCTTCAGGGCCAATTCAGTGGCTCTGTCAATCTGATCGGGCCATAGGCCCAGGAGACTCTTATGGCTTTTGGTGGAGCAGCGGTTTTTGCCGCAGCCGGTGTCCCGGCAGCCCAAGGCGCTTTCAACATTCTGTCGTTCAGCGGCGTCACCCTCGCGGCGAACGCGGCCCCGGCGCCGCTTCGTGCGAACGCTGACACGGGCGCGTTCTCGTCCAACACGGGCGCGATTGACGCGCTCCCGGCGAACACGACGTCGCTGCCCGCAGCGTTCAGCAAGGGCCCGGACGACTACACCCAGTCGGACCTCGACGCGATTGTCGTGATCTCTCAGGACAGCGGCGTGACGGTCACCAAGTTGCACGTCACGAAGGCGCTCGTCGCCAACGTGGCCGCGGCCCCGGCTTTCCCCGTGATCAGCAACGCGAATGCGGAGATCATTATCCAGAACCTCGGCGCTGGTGCCGCGACTGGTCTCTCCGGCACGATCATTCAAGAGCACACGATCACCCGCTAGTCGACAGAGAAAGGTGATCCCGATCCATGCCTATCTTCTCAGTCCCAGCAGGTCCCCCAGGGTCAACCGGTCCAACCGGTCCTGGGGGAGGTCCGCCTGGAGCTACCGGAGAAAGCGGCCCTACGGGCCCGACGGGTCCCTTCGGGGGCCCGACGGGACCAACGGGTGAGACCGGGGTCACCGGCCCCTTCGGGGGTCCGACCGGGCCTACGGGCCCGACTGGTATCACCGGCCCGTTTGGAGGCCCGACTGGGCCGACGGGCGAGTCGGGGGTAGACGGGTCAACGGGGGTGACCGGGACGGCGGGCTCGCCTGGAGCTACAGGTCCAGCAGGAACCCCGGCCCCTGTGTTCACGGAAGGTGCAGTGGTCGCGCTTCCGTTCGTGCTGGGAGGGGTCTCTATCCCCGCCCCTGCCGCTATCCTGACGCTCTCCAGCGTGGTCTCTGACCCCAACGGCATGAGCAACGGGATAGGCCTCGTGATCCCTCAGACGGGTGTCTGGGAGATCGTCGGTTACGTCCAGTACTCCCCCGCGGCAGACGGTCTTGGCCGCTCCTGCGAGGTCATTGCTGCGGGCTTGTCTCTCAATCAGGACTTCCGCTCGGCTCCTGCTGCTGACTTGCTCCCGACGTCCCCCCGAGTGGCCGTTCAGGCCCGGCTTACCGCTGGCACCGTGATCTCCCTTCGGGTGTTCTTCGGCGTCGCTGGCAGCGTGGTCGTAGCGGGCACCGGGGGGACCTCGCAGCCCTACCAGGGTTGCCACCTCTCCGCTTACCGGGTCGCTTAGGATTCAGGAAGAAAGAGAGAAGTCCTATGAGTATTGAAATCGCCTGCTCCAACTGCCGCTGCCCAGGCAAGCTCCCCGACGGTCGCATGGTCACCATGGAGCGTCCCATGGAGCTCATTGACCAGTTCCGCGTCCAGGGGAGACCTACCTTTCGGTTCAACTGCGGCGGCTGCAACGGCAAAGCCGAGATCCAGCACACGATTGACCCTCGGACGGGTCGTCCTGCTCGCAATCCCCACACGGGCGAGGTCCTCTACCACCAGATTCGACTGACCGGAAACCACAACGAGTTCCGCCCGAACTCGATCAAGCCCAAAGAGCAGATCCAAGTCCCAGTCGCCTACACGCTCGGTGAGTCGGCCGCGACTCGTCACCGTGTCCCCGTCGCGCCCCTGCCCCAGATCCCGGTCGCGTTCAGCCTGGACCCCCGGATCAACGCCGACACCCAGATCCAGGGCAACGACCCCATGCACCCAAACAACATTCGCAACCGGATCCAGGCCTGGACCTTGGACCAGCTGACCTAAGGAGGCTCACTTGCCTTTTCCTGACCTGCAGTTGGTCGCTGACGTCCTAAAGGGACCCGGGTTCTTCCTCCCTAACGTGGCGGAATCGACCGGGACCCCGGACGCCGGGAACAACACGTTCGCGCTGCCCTTCGTGGACGCCGGAATGGACCCTGCGTTGATCGACCCCAGCCGCCTCCAGTTCGAGGTCGAGCTCGACCCGAACCGGTCGGCTGGCGTCCCGCTCAATCCGGGCGTGACCGACATGCGCTTCGTCAGCTTGGCTGCTGACAAGCGCTCGGTCACCGTGGACTTCGCGCAGTCAGGGATCGGGCTCGCTCGGGTGACCTGCACCGTGAACCATACGATTGAGGGGATTGGGTCTACCTCCTCCCCGATCATTGGGATCAGCGGGCTGGCGACGGTCGGCGGCGGTGGAGGGTCCTTCTCAGCGACCTTGGCCGCGTTGTTCGCGACGGTGCTCGAGATCGGAGCGATCCTCCTCAACCCGCAGTTCAACGCCTCCTACGTTGGCGTCGCGACCTCGGCGGCGCTTGCCGACGACCAGGGCAACGGCCCCGTGAACGTCCTCGGGGTTCCGAACCCGCTCACCTACCCCTTCGCCGAGCAGAAGAACGGGATCAACGACGCGGTCGTGTTCACGCTCGCCGCGAGCGACGGGGTGACCCCTTCCAATCCCCAGGTGACCGCGTTGTGGCAGCCTCGCGTCTACTTCGGTGTGGACGCCAACCCGGCCCTCGCCACCGAGGCAGACATTGAGGGCCTCACGAGCAGCGCGCTTGCGCCCAACAAGGGCCGGACGTTCGTCGAGTCGCCAGCGGGCGAGTACATCTACTACGCCTTTCCCGTGGCCTACCCGGCCGCGGCGCTCGACTTCCAGATCGGGCCGTTCCCGGGCGGGTTCATTCAGACCGTCGCGAGCGTCCCGGTCACGGCGAACACGCCTGGGGCCCCTGCGTTCCCCTACCAAATCTGGCGGAGCACGAACCTACTCACCGGGACCGGCCTCAACGTCGTCGTCCAGGCTTAGGAGCCAGAATGCCAACTGTTGATCCAGGCCCAGGCTTCCAGACAGGTGACGTCGGCGTCCCCGCTACGGTCAGCACGTTCGGGACGACGTTCCCGTCCACGCGAGGGTCGGACATTCTTGGCACCGCCAAGAACGTCAACGACCTCACGGCCCGAGACGCGATTGCGGCCAACAAGCGCGACGAGGGAATGACTGCGTGGGTGATCTCGACGGGCGAGCTCTACCGGCTCGTGGGCGGGATCCTCAACGCGAACTGGATCCTCGAGGCGAGCGCGGGCGGCGGGAACGCCCTGGTCCGCACCTTCGGAGTCGGCGTGCTGGTCAACGACGTGGTCTACCAGACTGGCGTCGCGGCGACGGTCGGCAGGGCTGACGCGAGCGCTGTCGCGACGGGCCAGGTGCTCGGCGTCGTTCGCGCTCTCAACTCGCCAGCTGCCGGCCAGTGCATTGTCGTGCCGGTCGGTGCCGACCTGACTGGCTTCGTGGGCCTCGTGATTGGGGCGCGCTACATTCTCGCCTCGACGCCCGGCGGGATCGTGGCCGAGACGGACACGGGCAACCCCAACTACCCGGCCTACCTCACGCCAGGGAGCGGCGAGGTCCTCGCGCCGGTTGGCGTGGCTGGGGCCACTACCTCACTGGCCGTGAACACGGGCGCTGGGATCGTGGCGGTCGGCTAGTGGCCTACGCCATAGGAACACGAGTCGACGTTCGAGCCAGCGTGGCTCTAGCTTGGCGGCCTGGAGAAGTCCGGGGCCAGGACGACCGCTGCGTGGCCGTCGTCCTCGACACAGAAATTTCAGCGGACGACTGGTCTGGCGTGACGCGCCGGTACGGCGGAGCAGACCTAGTGGGCGGAGCTACAGCCCCCGTCATGGTCTACACGCAGGTCGAGTCGGTGGTGCCGGGCGAGTTGATCCGGCCTGAAGGAGGCTAGCTTATGGCTCAGTCGTCAGTGCTTCTTCCCCGGGTCGGGGCCGCGGGGTTCCGCCCTCTCCAAGAGGGAGCGGACCAGGCCCTCCTCCCCCAGATTGAGGGAACGACCGCGACGCGCGCTCTCTGGAGCGACGCGGCTGCGGTCACCGTTGGGATCGGCGGTGGCACGCTCAACACGACGGTCAACGTCGGAGCCGGCGCCGCGGTCACCGCGATCCAGCTTGGCGTCACAGCCACTACGGTCACGATCCCGGGCAACCTCACGATCAACGGAACGACCACCACAGTCAGCACGACCAACTTGACGGTCGAAGACGCGTTGATCTACGCGAACGACGGCGGGCTTGCTCCGAGCTTCTGCGGTATGGCCTGGGACCAGGGCGCGGCGCTTGACGTGATCACGGTCTACAACCCGACGAACAACCGAGTTGAGGTTGGGCGCTTCAACACGGTCGGCGGAACTACGGTCCCAGCGTCTGCGCTGGCGACCCTGACGGACTTTCGGGCCAACAACCTGACGCTGGCCGGGACCTCGGTCACGGCCGACGGAGCCCTCTCGATCACGGCTACGGGCGCGAACCTGGACCTGGGCACGACCTCGCCGTCCCACTCGGTGAATATCAGCACGAACAGCACTCCCCGCTGGATCGTTCAAAACAACGGCGATTTCCTCTGTAACGGCGACGGTACCCACGATATTGGCAGCGCAGGCGCCAACCGCCCAAACACTATTCGGGCCCTCACAAGCGTCGTCGTAGGAAACTCGGTCACGATCACGACTGCTGCCGTCACCGGCTCGGCGGCCCTTGCTCTCGACGCGGCTGCCGCGGTCAGCCTCGGCACGGCCACGGCGACAAGCGTCGTGATCGGCCGCAACGGGGTCACGACCGACTTCCCGAGCGGGTCCACGGTCGACTTCACTGGGGCTACCGTTACCGGGCTCCCGGCAGCAGCGGTCCCTGCTCTCAGCGCAGTGCTCGCGGTTGGGAACACGACGCTAACAGGGCAGAGCATTCAGGGCGAGGGCGCGGCTACGGGCGGCAATCTTAGGTTCTTCGGCGGAAACTCAAGCGGCACGGCGACGGCTGGCGGCATTCAAATGTTCGGCGGGTTCCCAACCGACGGCGACGGAGGGTCGATCAGCGTAACGGCGTCCGCTGGCGTCGGGCTTAATAGAGCCGGTGGCGATATTACGTTGACGGGAGGGTCGGCTACCGGCACCGCGTCCTCTGGCGACGTTGAGATTAGAGGAGGGACAAAGATAACGACTGGCTTACACGGCCGGGTTCGGATCACCGGAGGCACTGGCTCTGGAGTCGTCGGCGGCGACGTGATCGTAGAGGGAGGAAACGGCAGCGGGGGCGGATCCGTTCAGGTAACGGGCCAGAACGCTGGCCTTGGCACCTTAAATGGCGGGTCGGCGCAACTGACCGGGGGCCAGGCCGGGACTTCCGGCGGGAGCGCGGGAACCGTGCTCGTTCAGGCGGGGCGGAACTTGTTCGCCGGAGGGCAAGGCGGAACTACGACTATCCAGGGAGGCGCTGCGGTCGGCTTGGCTTCTAACGGTGGCCAGGTGGCGATTCAGGGTGGCGTCCCGCTTGACGGAAACGGCGGCGGGATTTCCCTCGTGGCCTCGGGTGGAGTGACTGGAACTGCGGCGAGTCGCGCGGGCGGCGCGGTCGGAATCTTTACTGGCGCAGCGACGGGAACGGCTGCCGCGGGGGCGTTCAGCGTCACCGTCGGGGCTTCGCCTGGCGCTGCTGGCGCCAACGCAACGATCACGGCGGGTGCTGGGACCACGGGCGGGCAAGCTACGCTCCAGGGAGGGGCAGGCACGACCAGCAGTGGCGGCAATGTTCTCGTCCAGGGCGGAACAGCGACAACTAACAGTGGCGGCGCGGTCCAGATATTCGGCGGAACTCCGACGGACGGCAATGGCGGGGAGATCATTGCCACCGCGGCCAGCGGTGTCGGAACCAATAGGTCTGGCGGTGACATAACCCTGACGGCTGGGGCCTCGACCGGCACTGGGTCTGCTGGGGACGTGGCGATCCGAGGAGGCACTCGAACCGGGAACGGGCTCTTTGGTCGTGTCCGCATTACGGGCGGCACCGGCACCGGCTCTGGGGTCGAGGGCGGAACAGTCATAATCGAGGGAGGCCAGGGCGGTGGTGGCGGTGCTGCTTCCGGAGCGGTCAGCCTCTCGGGAGCTAACTCGTCTGGCGCAGGAGCCGGGGGCGCGGCGACTGTCGCGGGCGGGCAGGGCGGCGGCACGAGTGGCTCACCAGGCGCTGCGCTCGTCCAAGGTGGAAGATCCCTTCTAGCGGGACAGACCGGAGCTCTTGCGACTCTGGAGGGTGGAAACGCGGTTGGCGCGGGAGGCGGCGCTGGCTCAGCGACCGTCCGCGGCGGAACGCCCTTGGACGGAAACGGTGGAGGGGTCTCGATTCAAGGGACCGGGGGAGTCGGAATCAATCGGGCCGGGGGCGGGGTCTTTGTGTCTTCGGGTGACGCCACCGGAACGGCTGCGGCTGGAGACATAGCGGTCACCGCGGGGGCCTCGGCGTCCACGGCTGGAGCCAACGTCAATATCACCGCAGGGCTTTCTCCGTCAGGGACGGCCGGTCGCGCTCGGATCACAGGCGGCGCTTGTGCCGCAGGAAACGGCGGGGCGGCGGAGCTCTTCGGCGGGGCCGCCTTGAGCGGCGGAGCGGCGACGGTTCAGGCCGGGAGCGGCACCACGGGCGGAAACGGCGGCGCAGCCGCGCTCAACGCGGGTAGTTGCTCGGGCGTCGGGCCCGGTGGCTCCGTGTCGGTCAGTGCAGGCAGCGGCGGGACCACGAGTGGCACGGGCGGGAGCCTGCTCCTCCGGGCAGGCCTGGTCACTGACGGAGTCGGAGGCAGTGTCATTATCCAGGCTCGTGACTCTGCGACCGTGACTGCGGCCAACCATGCTGGCGGAACGGTCACGATCACCGCCGGGGACGGCGTCGGCGGCGGGCCTGCTGGCGGCATTGCATTGACCTGCGGCGACACGGTCAACTCCTCGACGGGTGGCGACCTCGAGCTCACTTCGGGCGGGACCTCGGGCGCTGGCAACGCTGGCGACGTGCTCGTGACCGCGGGGTCCACGACCACGGGTGTCTCAGGCGCGGTCATTCTTCAAGGTGGAAACCGTGCCACTGGCTCGGGCGGCTTCTCTATTCAACTTCTCGCAGGGTCGGGCTCAACCTCTGGCGGAGCGGTCCAGGTTCTTGGCGGGGACGGTGGAACCGCAGGCGGCAGCGTCGAGGTTCGGGGCGGTGGCGGAGCGACGGGCCCTGGTGGCTTGGTCCAGGTCAGAGGTGGATTCCCAACGGACGGGAACGGCGGCAGCGTAGACGTTTTCGCGAGCGCGGGAGTCGGTCTCAATCGGTCAGGCGGCGACGTAGACATTCGTGGCGGCGCGAACACCGGAACCGGGGTCCAGGGCCGGGTGCTCTTCACCTCGGGCACCACAAGCTACCCGCTCACGGCAGCCGGCGTAGGCCCGGCGCTCACCGCAGCCTCCACGATCATTGAGGCGATCAACGCGAACACGGCAGCTGCTGGTGGCGGCGGCTCGGCTACCACGGAGACGCTGACCAACGCCAACGTCAGCACGATCACGGTCGGCCAGGTCGTCTACCTCACGACCACCAACGACAGCGTGGACCTCTCAACCGCGGCCTTGGACAACGCGGCGGCTGGAGCAATCGCGTTCGTCTCGGACGCTACGATCCTCACCACGGCGTCGGGCACCTTCGTCACCGGAGGAACGGCCACCGTGCGACTCGTCGGCCTCTTGACCCTGAACGCTGGGGACATTATCTACCTCTCGACGACGGCCGGCAGCTGCACGAACCTGCTTCCGTCCACGACGGGGAACATTCGTCAGCCGATTGGGAAGGTCAAGAACACGTTGGCCTACGACGGGACGACGGACTTCCTTTGCTCGGTGATCCTCAACTTCGGCAACCGCTCGGTCGCCCCGTAGGACTGAAGCATGGCTCAACAACTACTCACGAACTGCGGCCTGGACTGCTACGGCGGATCCGCGGGCTACCCCGACACCAAGCTCGTCAAGCTGACTCGCGGCATGGTTCGCGCTGACGAGGTCAATGGCGCGAGTCCTGCCTCGCTGGCGGTGCCTGGCGCAGACGCTGACGGTCTCGTCACCTACTCCGCGGCCGGCGGTCGCTGGGGCAACGAGATCACGGTCGAGCACCTCGAGGGCGCGACCGGCGCTGGCAACGAGGACCGCGCGCTCGAGGTCGTCCTGGTGGGCAAGGCCGTCACGGTCACGTTCGGCACGGACGGCGGCGGCGCGAGCGTGCTGCCGACCGCTGGCGAAGTGGTCGCTGCCCTCGCTGCAGTCACCGAGCTCGTCAGTGCGGTCGCGGGCGGAACCGGGGCCTCGGCTGCGGGACTCCTCGCGGCGACCAACCTGGCCGGCGGCGAGAACGACGGCGACTACATTTGCGTCGGCCCGTCCGGTCGGTTCGCGCTCCAGGTCAACACGAGGAAGGCGGTCTAATGGCTTCGGACTGGATTGTTGTCACCGAGCGGGGAGCGGCGCAGCCGACAGTGTCCCGATACGTCGGGGGCTTCTCGAAAACCGCATTGAGCGCGGCCTTCGGGACGAACCTCGGCAGCGACGACATTACGAGCGTCTCCCCGTTCAACTGCGGGCTCCAGGTCAGCGCCGTCACGATCTACGCCGTCCTGTTCGACGGCCTGTATCGCTCTACGGACGGAGGCGCGACGTTCGCGTCGATCTTCGCGTTCCCGAGCCCCGCGGCTGACCTCACGCGACGAATTTGCCACGGCGGGCTCCACGTCGCCTATGACTCGGGTAGCCAGGAGATCATTATTGGCGGCTGGGTGGCGACGAGCATTGCGTCCACGATCCAGGGTTGGACCTACAACCTGACCACCGGAACTCCAGGTACCCCGGTGAACCAGGGAGTCCTCGGCTCAAGCGACGAAATCTGCGGGTCCGAAATCCTCTATGGGACGAGCGTCCACTTCAACTACGGAGACGGATTCAATCAAAACCAATGGTTCGCCTTCGACCTTGTCGCTCAGTCCTGGGCGAGCTTCTCGCTGCCTGCGGGGGGCGGGACCGCGTTCAACAAGGCCGCGAGTAGCTGCTACGCAGTGGCGTCGGACGGCGCGCTCTACCTGGTCCTCTACGGCTTCCTGGGCGGCGTGATCGGGACCACGGAACTCTACAGGTTCACGGGCTCGTGGGCGTTCGCGGGGGCGCTGGAGACCCAGGACGACAACGGGTTGGAGAACGGGGCGAGAGCCGCTCGGATAGCCCTCTTCTCCGACGGAACGGACCTCCAAGCCGTGACTCTGTTTGGGGGGCCGACTGTCTCCTCCCACGGCTGGCACCACTGGACGATCACGGCCGCGAGCAACTTCGACGCGACCCAAGCGATCAACCGGACGGTGCTCAACGGGGGGATCGTTCCCCTCGCGCTCCGCAACGTCACGGACGGCGGCTCCGCGAACGTCAACGGGGACAAGCGTTGCATAGTCGTGCAGGACACGGAGACGACGCCAGGAACCCTGGTCACGCTGCTTGCGTTCAGCGACGACGCCAGCCCGGGGACTCCCTTCGCGGTCTATCTCTACCGAGGGATCGTGCTTCCCTACCTGCTCCAGGGGTCTGGCGGAGCCGTCCGAGACGCGCTCCCCCAGGCCTCGCGGAACGGGGGCGGCTATTTCTTCACGCCGACGCAGGACGGAATCGAGATCCTGAGTGTCGCTCCGACTACCGGTGGTGAAACGATCACGTTCCGCGCGTCTGGCGGCGGAACGATCACCGTCCAGTTCAGGCGCAGCAGGCAGCAGCAAGGCGCGACCGGGCTCGCAACGCTGGTTGGACCCGTCACGGGCGGGGGGTCTCTGGGCACGAACCAAGTCACTGGCGTCACGGCCGACGGGTTCCAGCTCAACACGGTCACCTGGAACTTCTTCGCTGATACGGTCCCGAACAACGAGGCCCTGGTCGTCCTCGTGCCCGAGAAGGGCTAGCCATGGCTGACCAAGGTGTCGCGTTCATTCACCAGGCGAGCGCCTCGCCTGACCTGATCCAGGGCCCCGCATTCATTCACCAAGCCTCGGCGTCTCCCGACCTGATCCAGGGCCCCGCATTCATTCACCAAGTCTCGGCCCTCCCCACGTTCATTCAGGGCCCCGCATTCATTCACACGACGGAGGCTTTCGTGGCCCTTGTTCCCCCGCTCAAAGCAAACGCTCTTGGTGACGCCACCGCTCCTTTCGTGGAGGGCAGCGACCAGCTTCAGATCGACCAGATCCAGTCCGCGCTCCCAGTGCGTGTGCTCTGGGGTGACGCAGCTGCTACCTCGGTCACGGTCGGCGGTGGAACTCACCCCTCCGCTGGTGGTCACTCCACGACTATCAGCGCCGGATCAGCCGTTGCCGCTGCGCAGCCTGGCGGCAAGGCCACCGTGACTGGCGGCGACTCAACGCTCGGCACAGCAGGGGACGCTGACGTAACCGGCGGAAACCGGGATAGCGGCGGAAACGGCGCGTTGTTTCGCGCTGGCGGAGGAGCCGTCGGCGTCAACGGCCATGCCCAAATGCAGGGCGGCCTAGCCAACGCGACCATTACCACGGGCGGCCCGACAACCGTGTCTGGCGGCCCCTCGAGCTTCGGCACGGGCGGTTCGGCGACCCTTGTCGGCGGCGGAGGAAGCGGTGGAGGCGGCACGGCTTTTGTGACTGGCGGAAACACGAACGGCGCCGGGACGGGCGGCCTGGTCACCATTTCAGGCGGGCTGCCCACGAACGGCGCCGGTGGTTCAGTCACTGTCCAAGGGGGCATAGGTGTCGGCACGAACCAGGCAGGAGGAGGGCTCAGCCTCCTCGGCGGAGTTCCTTCGGGAACGGGCCAGGCGGGAATCGTTTCGTTCAGGTCGGGCGGGACGGTCTACGGGCTTACGACGTTTGGGGTCGGACCGGCCCTGACCGCAGCCTCCACGATCATTGAGGCGATCAACGCGAACTCGGCGGCAACTGGGGCTTCGAGCCTCGCGGCGACACTTGCTGTCGGGAACACGACCGGCGGGACGCCGATAACGTCCGCTGCGGGCGTGGCGCTCACGCTGCAAGGGGGTGGTGAGACAAGGCTGCTGGGAGGGACAAGCGCCGGGGTCGGGCCTGACGTTGTTATCACTGGTGGGACCTCTACCGGCGTCACAACTCAGACTGGCGGAGGCGTCACGATTAACGGTGGGACCACCAGTGCCGCGAACGCGGCGGGCAGCACGGTCGCGATCACGGGTGGCTCTGGTGTTGGAACAGGCGCTGGAGGTAGCCAGACCCTCATGGGTGGCCCGGCCGCAGGGACGGGAAACGGAGGTCCTGTCACTCTCATTGGCGGCCTGCCGACGGAAGGTGACGGCGGCGGGGTCAGTATCACTGGCCGTCAAGCCGTGACAGCCGGTGCCGGTAACCACAACTCTGGCGGGGTCGCTATCACCAGTGGCGCTGGCACAGGCACGGGTGCGTCTGGGACCATTACTATTGCCGCTGGCACCACGACGCTCGGGACAGGCGGCGGCGTTACGATCTCGGCCGGTGGGGGAGCCACGGCGGGCATAGCTAGCCTGACCGGGGGGACCTCCACCGGAGCCACGGCTGGCGGGACCGCTCGACTCCAGGGCGGCGGGTCCGCGACCGGCGTCGGCGGCCAGGCGGTCGTGTCTGGCGGCTTCTCCTCGGACGGCGGGGGCGGCTTGGCGGCCCTGCTTGGAGGCTCGGGCGTCGGCCCAAACCGAGACGGAGGAGGCGTCCAGATCCAGTGTGGAAGCCCGACCGGCTCGGGTGCCTTCGGCACGCTGAACGTGAACACCGCCCTCGGGGCGTTCACGACGAATATCTGCGGGTCCAGCGGTCTCCTCGGCTTCTTCGGCACAACAGCTGCCGTCCAAGCTGCGGCCTACACCCGGGCCGCGACGATTGTCGAGAGCCGGGCGCTCCTCGCCTCGGCGAGCGCGACCGCGCTGAACAACAACAACGTCCTGGCCGCGCTGATCGCTGACCTCCAGGGCTACGGACTCCTCCAGTAGGGCTGAGTCCAGCAGGCGGTGGCAGGGGTCGGTCCTCGTCGCATAATCAGCCCAGGTCACCAACCCAGGAGAGAAGACCATGGGCACGAAGAAGTCACCAGCACGCCGCCGTCAACAGAAGCCTTCAGCGCGTCGCCAGCCGAAGCCTCGGAGGGCCCACAAAGGCGCTGAGGAATCCGGTTCCGCGAAGCAGGTCAAGCTCACGGCTGAGCAGACGCTGGGCGTCCAACTCATGCTCGCGCGCGAGGCAATCAAGACCAAGAACACCTTCATTGCTCAGAACCAACTGGCCCGCAGCGCGTCGGCCCAGTCCGACGCCCAGCGGATCAAGGACCTCGAGCGAGAGAACGGGGACCTCACCAACCAACTCATGGGCGCCTTGAACCGGGCAGAGGCCGCGGAGAACAACGCCCTCTCGCAACGGCTCGGGCTCCCGACTGGGGAGATCAGCTACCAAATGGGCGAGGACGGCCTCTACTCCTACGAGGTCGGTGGCAAGTCTCCGACCTCGAAGCCTCCCGCGTACCTCCTCCCCCCTCTCGACGAGGACGAGGACGAGGACGAGGACGAGGACGAGGAGACGGACGCCGAGCGGCGCGCTCGGCTGAAGGAGGAGCTTGCCGAGCTCGGTGACGACCCCGAGGAGACCAAGGCGCCCAAGGCACCCGTCAAGGAGAAGGCCCCTACCGCGTGAGCCTGTCCCCATGAGACCGCTGTTCCCTGGACTTGAGGACCCGATAGGGCTTGGGCCAAAGAAGCGCCCGTCTAAGCGGAGCCTCCCAGCTATCGCTGCGCGAGGTCGGGGAGCAGCGGGTGAGGGCCGGGTGAGCAAGGTCACCCGGTCGGGGACGCGGATCTACCTCGAGGGCCTTTGGATCTTGCGCTCAGGGTTCGAGGCCTGGGGGGAGGCGACCGTGATCCTCGACAAGGAGCGGGGCCGAGTCGTCCTGCTCCTTGACCCGGACATGGCCGACACGCTCAGTTCGAGCGCGTCGACCACGGCGGTCAGCAAGAAGATCAGCGGGAAGACGAAGCGCGGCAAGGCGATCCCCGTGATCGACATTGAGCGCCAGGACCTGCGCGAGATCCTGGGCGGCGCCGAGTCGGTGGTCGTCCAGAGCCGCCGCGGCCAGCTGGTGATCACGCCCGCTGAGGCCGAGGTGTTGCACCACGAGCGCCTCACGGCCAAGCCGAACAACTATGAGGTCAGCCTCTACAGCGGGGCTGGGTTCCTCAGCCTTGCCGCGGAGCAGGCTGGCGCGCGACCCGTCATGGCGGTCGAGAAGTGGGACCGCGCCGCGGACGCATTCTTCGCGGCCCACAGCGGCCGGGTCCCTGTGATCGAGTCCGGGGTCGAATCTGTCGCGCTCGGCGAGCGGCGCGACCCGGGCCGCTTCGACCTTCCGCGCAACCCGTGGCTGCTGACCGCAGGCGTCCCGTGCGAGCCATACTCCAAGCTCGGCGGCAAGGGCCTGGCGGTCTGGAGGGAGGGAGGTCAGATCGACCCGCACCTCCTAGCCGACCAGGCCTTCTGGACGCTCGAGGTGATTCTCGCGACGAACCCGATCAACGTCCTGATCGAGAACGTGAAGGGGTTCCCCAAATACGCGGGCCCTCTGACTCGGGCGCTGGAGGTCCTCGGCTACAAGATCCACGTCGCCATGATCGACCCCAGTGACCACGGCTACGCCTCAGGCCGCGAGCGCGCCGTGATCGTGGCCACGACCCACGACGGGTTCCAGTTCCCGCAGAAGCGGAGCAGCAAGCTGCGCGGCCAGCGCCTCTCGGACATGCTGCTCCCGCCTGACTCCCCTCAGCTTTCCGGGCTCAACGTGCGGCAAGGCGGATGGTTCTCGATCAAGGACAAGTCAGGGATCGGCAAGAGTCTCGCTGGCTGGATCGGGAGGAAGAGTCACGGCGCGACCACCTTCGAGTACACCGACGCGCGGGTCCCCGCGGTCACGAAGTCCATGCACAAGGGGAACCCGCAAGGCCCCTACCTGCGCCACCCGAGGAAGCGTGACCTCTACCGCCTCCTGACGGTCGAGGAGATCAGCCGGATCCACGGGGTCCCGCCTGCTGTGGCGAAGCGGATCGACGACGCGAGCGAGGGGAACTACCCGCTCCTCACCCAGCTGTATGGCCAGGGCGTTCACGTCCCGATCTTCCGCGAGATCATTGAGCGTCTGCCAGGAGCTCGGCGAACGATCACGGCCCGCGGCACCGTCCGCAACCCGGCTCCGGTCGTCCCGATCTACTACGGCGTCGGGCCGCTCTACAGCGCGCTCCCTTGGGGTGCGCTGTGAACCCGTGGCGCCAGCACCCAGCGCTTGCCGGACTCCCCGTCCCTGAAGGCCGCCTCCCTCCTGCACGGAGTTGGAACCGGGCCGTCGGACTCGGGCTCGTCTACCCGGACGGGGCCTCGGCCGTGGCCGCGGATCGCGCGGCTATAGCGGCGAACCCAGGGTGGCTGGAGCGTCGCCGAGGGACTCGGTGGGCCGGCGGTCCGACGCCGCCGCTCCTCAAGACCAAGCGCGGGCCTGTGAGCGTTCCCGGTGACGCAGCCGCGGCGGTCTACCTCTGGCTTACCGAGCAGGCAGTCCAGCGCCTCGAGGCCGTCAAGAGCCACGTCAAGGGCCGCGGACCGAGCGTCCAGCGAATGGCCTACGACTTCCAGACCCAGGAGTCCAAGGTCCGTCTCTGGATCAAGCACGCGCTGGACAAGACGGGCGGGCGCCGGTTCATTGACCGCCTCGCCGTCCCGGTGCCGACTCCCTTTCGACCGTCCGAGCTAGAGGTCGGAGAGAACGAAATCTACTTCGGCAGCGGAGCCCAAGGCGCGCCTGGGGACATTGAGGGGCTCGCGCGCCTCGCTGAGAAGCACGGCGGGTTCGGGATCGGGATCGAGGTCAGCGGGTGTGGGGCGAACTGCAGGCTCGCGCTGGATCACGTCGCCGGGCGCGGCGTCCCTGTGTTCGTGGACTCAGGTGCGTTCCCCGAATTCAGCTGCATGCTGGAGGCGGCCAAGAGCGGGGCTGACCCCTCAGACTGCGAGATCGGGCCTGCCGAGTGGCGCCGTCGCCTAGGGCTCTACGAGGAGATCGCCAAGCAGTTCCGGTCCAACGCAAACGTGGTCGCTCCCGACATGATCGGAGACCAGGTCAAGACCGAGCGGCGCCTCCGTGACTACGGCGGCCTGCTCAAGAAGACCGCGGCGACCTACAAGGCGTGGATCCTCCTCGTAGCACAGGGCGGTCGGGTCCCGCTCCACACGTTCTGGGAACGCATGAGGAAACTCCTCGTCTCCAAGGGCGTTCCCTCGAGCAGGATCGTGGCCGCGATCCCTATGAAGAAGAAGCCACCCTCGCTTCAGCAGATCGCTGAGTTCGTCCGCAAAACGAAGGTGGACCGGATCCACCTTCTTGGGATTGGGCCGGGCCGGATCGGGCGCGTCCTCGACGTGATCGAGAAGAACCGGACCGGCAAGCTGACGGTCACCTACGACAGCGTCTTGATCAAGCGGGGCGTCGGCCGCGGCGTGGAGTGGCTGGGCGTCGTGCCCGAGGTCTACACCTATGCCCAGGACATAGTCCGCTACGAGATCATGAGCGAGGCATTCCAGAAGAGCTACCGCGGGTCGGGCAGCTTGGAGAACTGGATCCCGTTCGAGGGCTGGGGCGAGGACGAGGTCCCCGACTACACCGACTCCTTCGAGTACGTGAACAACTGGCTTCCCAAGGGCTACCGCAAGCTCCTGGCTCAATACCTGACCGACCTCTACGGCCTGGACCCAGCAGGAGCAAAGCTCCTCGTCAGCGACGCCTACGACTTCCTCACGTCCTCTCGAGGCGGCGGGTCTCCGAATTGGATTCAGATTCCGGACGTTGAGGCCTGGCTCGACGACCAGTGGGCTAGGTTCCTGGGGAGCTACTACTCGGCGGTCGTGAAGCGAGACGGAATCGTCATGGCCTTCCGGCGCGGGAGTTTGGTCGCTGCTCGGATCGCTATCCCTGGTATCGACCGGGCGATTGAAGTCGTCATGTTCGGACACGACTTGTTCCCCGAGCGAGGATCTCCCGCTCGGCCTCTGTTCCCCGGGCTCGAGGAGTTGATCTAATGGCGTTCTTCGATCTACCAAGCGACCCGAGGGCCAAGAAGGTCACGAAGAAGAAGGTCACGAAGAAGGTCGCGAAGAAGCTCGTGACCAAGAAGGTCGCGAAGAAGCTCGTGGCCAAGAAGGCGCCCGCTCGGAAGAAGGCGCCCGCTCGGAAGAAGGCGCCCGCTCGGAAGAAGGCCACGAAGAAGGCTCCGGCTCGCAAGAGGCCTGCCGGCAAGAGAAAGTCCCGTATCTGGAAGGACGGCTCATTCACCGGGCCCGACGGATCGAAGGTCAAGGTCGAAGTCCTCTACCCGAACGGGTGGTTCGGGATCGGCAGTTGCACGCCGCCTGACATTGGGCGGAAGGTCCTGTGCCTGTTTCATATGCCGAGCGGCGGCCGGCTTGTCGCGGTTAAGCCGGGGGTCCGCTCGGAGTCCCTCCTTAGGAGGGTGGCCGTCCATGCCGAGCTCCTCGACGATTGGGGGAGCACCCGGGTCAAGCAGGCCGCTGACGCTGCCGTGGCCGGGCGAACGCCTCCCAAGTGGTTCATGGACCTAGGGCGAAAGGTCCACGCTGCCGCCAGCCCGAAGGGGAACCCAGTTCAGGACTTCACCGACAAGGGATTGCGTGAGCTTGAGCGCGCAGCCAAGCAAGGGGACGAAGAGGCGGAACACACGCTCAAGAGGGCCCGGCGTCGCATGAGGCCCTCTAGGGAGCAGGAGAGCTACCTGGCCGCGCTGGAGGCCTTCAGACAACTTCCGAACGAGGAGCGGTTCTGGACGGCGGCTACGGAAGGTCTCGACGCTTACACGCCCGAGTTCGTGTCCAAGCAGCTGGCCGGATCCAAGGGCTCAGAGTCTGTGATTCGCGGGCTGATTGCTCCGTGGGTCGAGGCGAGCAACGTCCGTGGGTGGGACAAGAGCTTCCCTACCCTCTCTCACCTGTACGTGAAGCCTGGCGGGGAGATTCGCCTCAACATGCTCCTGAGCGACGTGAGCGAGGAGGACGTGGAGCAGGCCGTCGACGCGACGGAGGAGCACTTGCGGAAGGTCGAGTTCGGGGCCGGAGTGGACCCGGAATACGACATGGACTACGAGCACACGGACGACGAACTTGACGTTTGGGTCACGACCCAGTTCGACGTCAGCCAGGTTCAGGGCGGGCGAGGCCCGGCGCAATTCAGGTCCCGCCTCATGGCGTGGGACGAGCAGAGGGGTCGGTAAAATGGCGTTCTTCGATCTTCCCACAGACCCAACTCGGAAGGCCCCGGCCAAGAAGAAGGCTGCGCCCAAGAAGGCGCCGCCCGAGAAGGCCGCACCCAAGAGAAAGGTTGCTCGAAAGCTCCCCGTCTCCAAGGGAAAGGCCCCGTCTTGTAAAGTCCCTGAGGGACCGCCGGAGCCCGTAGAGGCGACAGGTCGCCTCAAGGTGAAGCCCAAGAGCAAGCGCAAGCGCTCAGCCTCGTGCAAGCGGCCGGCGCCTAAGGTCGGCAAGAAGCCAAGCGACATGCTTTGGCCGGAGTGCGAAAGCT
>Ga0307379_10002682_pt1 | contig 26186 bp, 24 predicted proteins | sample UN2MG_FD_202237 | JGI IMG/M metagenome (GOLD analysis project Ga0307379, IMG submission 202237) | Soil microbial communities from Risofladan, Vaasa, Finland - UN-2 | ecosystem: Environmental > Terrestrial > Soil > Coastal area > Acid sulfate soil | place: Finland: Risofladan, Vaasa | collected...
TTATTCCCAAAAAAATAATGGAAATTTTCAATAACTCTCTTTTATTTTTCAACGAATTAACAAAATATATCAATAATAAAACCAGAAAAGGTGGGATCATAAATAACGCAGCCCGGTGGTTAAAAAACCCCAATGCTATAATAAGAGGGCCAAAAAACCCAACAAGAAGTATTTTCCTCTTATGCAAAGATAAAATCATAAGATAGATAAAAATTGTCTCTAAAAAAACAGCTAAATTAATTGGGTTAACGGAAGTCGATATTATTACAAATTGTGGTAAGAAAGAAACAAAAGAAACAGCAGCAAAGCAGTAGAGAGGATTGTCTTTGAAAAGAATTCTGGCTGATAGATACGTAAAATAAACAGATAAAAGGAAGAGTATTAATGAAAAACCTCGTATCAAATAAAATTGATTTAAAAACCCGTTTATTTTAGTTCCTTTTATTAAGAAAGAACTTATCACATAATAAAGAGGAGCTCGAAAAGACATATCTTTTATGCTGCCTGATACTCCTCCAAAAATTGCAATTTCAGAATATTTATTAGGAAGAACATCCGGACGAGGCATATTTTGGTATTTCCATGCATGAAAAGAAGCCATTAATTCGACAATTTTTTTATCAACACCTTCGTAAGCAGTTGGTATTGTTTTTCCTCCTTTGGATAATACTACTCCATATCCAAAGTGATGCCATTCATCCGGTGACTGCCCTGGCGGGATTAGGAATATATAGAGAATGCCTTGAATAAAAACAAAAAGAAGAAGAACTACTTTTATTCGCTTCATTGACATATTAAAAAAAAGAGCTTGACTCGCAAGCTCTGAATTTAACAAAAAAAAGAATTAAAGTATATATTCAGTTCGCTACCAGTAATTGATTGGCGATTTATTTTGGGCTGGCGTGTAAGCAGGAACAATCTCCCTCAGCAATCTTACAATCTCATCTTTACTCACATCCTTGTCGCTAATTTCAATAAGGCGCTTTATTTTCTCTATCAAATCCATAGATCTTGCCCCCTTAGAATCCCTGGCAATGAATATTTTTTCATATTCAGTTTCTTCAGTTCCTTCTTCAGCACTTAATATTTCCTCAAATAATTTTTCCCCTGCTCTCACATGGCTGAAGACAATTGGAATGTCTACATCGGGTTCATAACCGCTAAGTCTTATCATTTCCTCAGCCAGATCGACAATCTTGATAGGCTCTCCCATATCAAGCACAAATACTTCACCCCCTTCTCCAATGGCCGATGCCTCAAGAACAAGCAGCACAGCTTCTGAATTGCTCATAAAGTATCTCTTCATATCTGGGTGAGTCACAGTCACAGGCCCTCCCTTTCTTATTTGTTCCTCAAATAAAGGGATGACACTTCCTCTGCTCCCTAAAACATTTCCGAATCTTACAGAAATAAACTTTGTCGTGTTCTTTTGATTCAAGAACTTAATCATTTCTTCTCCACACCTTTTTGTAGCTCCCATCACACTTGAAGGATTTATGGCTTTGTCTGTAGAGATGAAAATGAATTTTTCCACATCATATCTCAAAGAAAGTTCAGCAAGAACTTCTGTTCCATATATATTTGTTTTCACCGCTTCATCTGGAAAGAATTCCAAGATAGGAACATGTTTGTACGCTGCAGAATGGAAAACTATCTGAGGAGAATATTTCTTGTATAAAACTTCCATTTTTGTTTCATTCTTTATGTCCCCAATTACAGGAATGACATTTGCTTTAGAATATTTGATTTTATTAACAAGATAAAATAATTCCGTCTCATCAATGTCAAGAACAACTAAACTCCTGGGATCAAATGGAATAATTGCTTTTGCCAGTTCCGAACCTATAGATCCACCAGCCCCTGTAATAAGCACATTTTTATTGTTAATAAAATCTTTGATAGCTGCTAAATCAATCTTTACAGGTGCCCGCCCTAATAAATCTTCCAATTCAACTTTGTGGATATCCGAAAGTGAGACTTTTCCATCTATCAGGTCAGTTGTACTGGGTAATATCTTGATAGTCTCCATCTTTTCGGATTCTTTGATAATCTTTACGATTTCTCTAATATCTCTAGAATGGGCAGAAGGAAGAGCAATGAGGACCTCATCAATATTATCATTTTTAATGATATCTGGGATGTCTTCTCTTTTTCCCAAAACCTTAACACCATGAATCTTTATGCCCTGTTTGGCAGGGTCATCATCGATAAATCCTACAGGCAGATAATTTGATTTTTTATTCCTTATCATTTCCCTTATCATCTGTTCTCCCGCGCTTCCAGCACCTATTATCAGGACTTTGACTTTTTCCTTCTTAGATTTAAGGGTACTCTTTATGCCTTCCAATACCATCCTCTTAGAGATTCGAAGAGAGCCAATTAAAATAAGAGAAAACACATAATCAATTAATAAAATAGACCGAGGAAAACCTCTAAACGGCACAGAAAGCCTCAGGAAGTATAATGACATGCCTAAGGTTAATGTGCCAAGAGACAGAGCCTTCAAGACTTTCACTGACTCTTCAAGACTTACAAATCTCCAGGAAATATCATAAAGATCGAAATATACTAAAAAAGCTAATTTAAGCACTAATGCTAATAGAATAAAATACGGTAAAGATTTTTGGAATTGATCTGGGATTAAACCATTGAATCGACACCAGAATGAAGCATACATTGAGAACGAAATCACTAAAACATCAGAGATAAAGAAGAATGCTCTCCTTTTAAAGACACTTTTTCTGAATATTCTTTTCAACAAATTCTGAATAATTCCCATTTTAATCTCTTCCCCCCTGATTTTTAGCTAAGCCACTTGATATAATCGGCCCTCCCTCAGCTAATATAATTCTATACAATTCTGAATATCATATTTTTCATTCAAAGTGAATGAATAATTTCTTTTAAATTTTTACATACATAATCAATCTGTTCTTCTTTTAAATTATTATAAAAAGGCAAGGCAATGGTCCTCTCTGAAACCTTTTCTGTTACAGGAAAATCTCCTTTTTTATATCCGAACATCTTTCGATAAAATGGCTGGAGATGAATTGGTGTAAAGTAGTTACTGCAACCAATCCCTGCTTCTTTTAATTTCGCCAGAATTAAATCTCTGTCTCGTCGTGAATATTTATCAATTAACCTAACTACATAAACAAACCAGCTTATTTTCTTACCTTCTTCAAATTCAGGAATAATAAGTTCTTTGATCTCCTTCAGCCTTTTATTATATTTTCTGGCAACTTTTTCTCTTTTGGCTAAAATCTCATCAATTCTTTCTAATTGGGCAATCCCAAGAGCACAATTTATATCACTTATCCGGTAATTGTAACCAAGTCGTTCATGCTGGAGCCAGGCTCCGTCTTCAGAACGCCCCTGATTCCTCATGCTTCTGCATAATTTATATATATTTTCATCATCTGTAACAATCATGCCACCTTCACCCGTAGTGATCTGTTTATTTGGATAAAAAGCAAAAACTCCACAATCACCGAATGTTCCTACTTTCTTCCAGGTTTCATTTAGTGTTTCTGTTGCTTTAATATTTATAACTGTTGAATTATTCCCCTTAATTACTGACTTTTTTAATAGATACTCAGCTCCAACCGCTTCACATGCATCTTCTATAATTCTTAATTCATACCTTTTGGCAATCTCCGTTATTTCATCCATTTCGCATGGCATGCCAAAGACATGCACAGGAAGGATCGCTTTCAATTCTGAGCCTTTCTTCTTTAGCCCTCTAACCATATCGGCCATCAAGTTAACATCGATATTTAATGTTTCTTCATCAATATCTACAAAAACAGGTTTCGCCCGCTCGAAAAGCATACAGTTGGCAGAGGAGATAAAACTGAAGGGAGTGGTGATGACTAAATCCTCCTCTTTTATTCCCAATGCTCTCACACATAGATGTAATCCACTTGTCCCGCTGTTAACCGCTATCGCAAACTTGCATCCAATATAATCCGCAAACTTATTCTCAAACTCCTCCAATCTCGGCCCCAAACTCAAATTGGGAGTATTTAACACTTCAAAGACAAAATTTCTTTCTTTTTCGGTAATGTCCGGTTTCGATAAGGGAATTTTCATTTTAAACTGGAAGATTAATCGCTTCTGACAAGTGCCAAAAAATTGACTTATGTAAAGCTTCCTAATAATTTTCCAACAGCTGAAAATTTTAGCAGGTTTTTTGAATCCATGGATTTGAGAATTCTCGTTTCACCCTTTTATCCTTTGTTTTCAACCGCAAGCAGAATGTAATATTACTCAAAGCAATCAATAACAGTCAAAGAGAAGGTCCTTGGTTTCATGCAAATTTAGGCTCGGATCTATACGCCGGGAAATAACTAGCATTTACACTCCCATTAAAGTGCACCATCACATAACATAGCATAAATGTCAGACATGTGAGGAATGGCTTGGGAAAAATCCCAGTAGGTCATGTCGTGAAGAAGTGGCAAGAGATCGAGCAGAGCACTAGAATCCGACAGTTTTACTTAAACACTACCGCCCCATTTTTGCCCAAAATGGTGGATATGGCATAAACAAAGTAGTAAGATACATTCAAAATTTGTTACAAAATTTAACTCTTTCGAGCTAAACCAATCAGCAAATAGCCGTGGCCTAAAAGGTGCGTAAGTTTGAGCGCAAATTTTGAAATAAGTTGTGAAGGTAAGATAATCTGACCAAAGATTTTGTCATTTGTCGGCCGCTCCAATATCTGAAGGGTTTCAAACCCGCACTCCTCAAAAAGCGTTGAAAGCGTCCGTGCATGATACCCGAATTGATGATTAGGTAACGAAATAACACCCCAATTAAAGGATCCATGATAGTATCGGCGTAATCGTGCACCCCAGGAATGTGCATTCGGCACATCTATATGTAAGATTCCGTTTAACTGCATCAGTTTTCGAATATTTTGAAGCGCAATTCTGGGTTGTGTGATGTGTTCAAGCGTCTGGCTTGAAAACACAACATCATACTTGGGCATACTTTCCGGATCTATACAGCAGATATTTTTTTGGAAAAGTGTTATACCATGTTGCTGCGCAAACTCTACCAATTTGGGGTCGATTTCCATACCATCACAATGGACTCCCATGTCATTATAAGCCTTCACCATCCAGCCTGTCGCGCTTCCAATTTCTAATATTCGCTGCGGCCTAACCCGCATCAGATTGAAGTAATGGCTTAATCGGCTGGAAGCGCGGACATAAGCCACTTTTTTTACATTATCAAACCCCTTTTTCAAAGCTTTTATATAACCTGACGAAGTACTAATAGAGTGCTTAATCCCGCTTTCTAAGACAAAAGGGTTGACAAATTCCAAAAAGCATTTCGAACAACGTACAACATCATAAGATTGCTTTAGAAAAAAGCGGTGCATAATGGTCAAGTGGTCGCTATTACACACTGGGCACATAGTGAGCAATCTCATAATTTATTAAAATTGGTATAAAGCGGACAAGATTAGCTATTTGCCATGACTTGGATTATTGATAAATCCGCATGGAATATCACAGTTCAAGTTTTGATGGAGTGTTTAATATAAGGGGAGTATTCAAATTTTTGATCACGAAGATCTGCAACAAACCTGTTTTCGTCGATTTTCCGAAAGTTCTGGCTTGCGTAAATATCCCCGGCAGGCTTGTTCTTTTTTGTTGGGATGAATTCACCAATAAGTTCATAAATCCCTCTCGCTTTAGCAAACTCCACTATAAAGGCAACCATTGACTGCTCTATGGTCCGACCAATTACCCTGCAACTTAACAGGAATGTATCGATGTAGCATGTTTGTCTGACAAACTTCAGTATAATCACTCCGACGATGCCATTTTCACCGAAGCGATCCCTAGAGGATACGGAAAAAACGTCGCAGTCTGATGAAGAGGCAAACTCGATGATATCAGCCTCGCTATACCTCCGGGTTGTCATATTCAGCTGATTGGTTTTCTGTGTAAGTTGTGAAATCCGAGGAATGGTAAAATCGCACGCCGGCTTTATCTCCATTTCCATTTCAAGAGATTCCAGAAACTCGCCAATATCACCTGAAAGATTTTCGAACTTCTTCCGCTCTAACTGAGCCTGGTAAAACTCTCCTTTTTTTTGGTCTTCGGCTGTTAAACGGATATTTTCGATGCCGGGAAGATAGCTAGCTACAATGGGAATAAGATAAGGTTTATCTGGCAATCGCACGACGGTGCATTCGAGGAATTGTTGACGAATAAACTCGCACTCGACTGGGTTGTCATCTATAAAAATAAAGCTATCAATGCCGATATTCAACACCTTCGCTATAGCCATGAGATTCGTCGCTTTATCGTTCCAATTGATTTGATAAGAAGCAAAGTGTTTACGCCTCAAAACCATATCTGGATGGTTATCAATGACTTCAAAGGCATCTTCTTCATTGTTTTTGCTGTTAATCGCTAGAAGAATTCCACGATGAAAAAGGTTGAGCAATTTTCTCTGAAAGTCCACGTAGCAGATCCCGGGATAATCCTGTCCCAGAGCGATTCCGGCCATTCCATCTTCTCCAATAATGCCACCCCAAAGTGTGTTGTCAAGATCTAATACAATGCATTTCTTTACTTTTCCTATTGCACTAATTATGTATTTACATAAATCAGCTATTATTTCTGGATAGGCTGAATGTCTGAACGGATTCTTTGACAAATACCACATCTTAGGATCATAAACAAAATCAAATCCTTTTCTTAATAGAAAATGATTAAAATCCCAGATAAAAGCATCTGGAATATGATTCATTTCTTTAATCAAGAGTTGATTAAGGTTATGAACCAAACTAACTTGATTTTCAATTTGTTGAGCATCAAATACTCCCCAATAAGGTAAACTCCCAAAACTCATATTTTGAAAGATTATCTGGGATTTCAATTTTCTTCTAATATTTCTTGCATACGTACCTAACTGTTTGACTAATGATTTGATAGCTTGCTTCCACTCAAAAAATGACATTGAGTCAAAATCTGAAAAGAAATTTGGCAATAGATCTTCCAATCTTGCTAGAAAGAGAATAATGTCAGGCTTATAACTGTATAAGAAACTTGAATTATCAAAAGCTTCCTGAGCAAATTGACTGTATCCACCATATAAAAACTTAGGATTAAATCCTTCCAATATTAGCCTAAGCTTAAGTAGAGGTTCTAAGGGCTCAACCGTATAACTACGAAGAATTGCAATTTTTAAGGAAGATAATTTTCTTAAATTGACTTTTTTTTCTACAATATTTAAGTAACGCAAATAATCATTTGTTTTTAGCTTAGGTAATTTTGCTTTTATTTCTTCAATAATTGTCATCCGCTAATTAAAAAACCTCCATCTATTATTATTGTTGTTCCTGTAATCCATCTGGACTCGTCACTAATTAGAAAAACGACTAAGTTAGCCACATCTTCGGGCTGACCTATTCCTAAAGGGTGGCTTTTTATTATATTGTCAATAGATTCCTGGCCGAGGGTTTTCATTACCTTTTCATTCATTGGAGTTTTTACGAAGCCTGGAGCTATACTGTTAATCCTGATTTTTCTTGGGGCAAATTCACATGCTAAAGATTTAACAGCACCATCCAAGGCAGCTTTGGAACATCCATAACCTGAAAGGGCAGGAGAACCTCTTAGAGATATTACAGATGAAATACCAACAATAGAGGCCCCATTCTCATTAACGTTATTTTTTTTTGTAAAATATTTTACTAATTCTAGGAAGGCTAATAAATTGATATCTAATATTTCCTTTAATACATCTAATTTCATAACTTTTAAAGGTAGTGTTTTACGTATTCCTGCAAAATGAACCAATCCGTCTAACTTACCTAAATTTTTGGTTATAGTTTTAAATAAATTATCGTATTCATCAAAATTGCATAAATCTATTGAAATAACTAAATGATTATTTCCTTTCATTAAAGATAAAGTCTCTTCAAGTCTCGGATTATCACGACCGATTAGACATACTTCAGCACCTAATTGACTTAGTTTAATAGCTGTAGAGCGGCCAAGGCCTGATGATGCACCCGTGACAATTATTTTTTTTCTACTTAGGCTGCAAAAGGATTTTCTCATAGTTATATATACATTCCATAATTTTATAATATTTCAATATTCAATTACTGGAGGGCAGCATATATCCTCAAGAAGAATATCTACTACCCCCCAAGAAAGTCCTACTCCGAATCCTGAAAGAAGGCAACGCTTATAACTTTTATCCTGCATTTTTGAGAAATGATGCACAATAGTAAGAGGAATTGATGCACAAGAAGTATTTCCATAATAGTCTAAACTATAGAGGACTTTTTCAGGAGAGAACATCAATTTTTTAGCAATTTTATCTGTCATGAATTTATTGGCTTGGTGAAGAATTAGATAATCGATTTCTTCAATTTCAATATTCTCGTCTTCAATGAACTCCTTAACAGTTTTAACAACATCTATAATTGAGAAATTGAAAATTTCCATGCCGTCCATATAGATATGTTCGCCTGAACGAATTCCCCCATCAGCCTGTGTCTTTATTGTCCTTGTTTCTTTACTAGATGGAAAGCGAAAGCCTCCTGCAGGAACTATCAATTTATCATAGCGGCTACCATCCGTCATAAATTTCATTTTTATTTCTGGAGCACCTGGAGAGGCTTCAATTATTGTTGCAGTTCCAGCATCACCTAGCAAAAAAACCACATTTTTATCTTTATTGTAAGAAAGCTTCGTTTGTGTGTCTCCTACCAATAGAAGAACTCTTTTTAAAGACCCACCTTGAATGAAGGAACATGCAATATATAACCCATAAACAAATCCCGAACATCCGAGATTTACGTCAAAAGCTAAAGTTGTTTGATAACAGCCTAATTTGTTTTGCAACAAACAGGCAGTAGATGGTAAAATATAGTCAGGCGTTTGGGTTATAAATATAATTCCATCTATAGAATCTGACTTAATTCTAAGATCCTTTAAAAGTTTTTTTGCTGCCAGTTCACAAAAATCAGAGGTGCATTGACTAGTTAGGGCTTTACGATATTCATTAATTCCTGTTAGTTTTATAGCTTTCTTTCGTTCCTCTAAAGAAATAAATTTATGATCTTTAAGATTGTTTACTTTATTTTTAGGGACAGCTCCTGAAATTCCAGCAATACGAATATCTTTAAATACGATTTTTGTCATTTTGTCTATTTGTCAAGTAGTGGCTTAGAATACCATTATACAGATTTGGATACTATAAAATCATAAATATCTTTTACTGTTTTCATTTTTTCTAATTCATTATGACTAAAATTAATGGAATATTCATCGTCTATCATAGAGACTAAAGACAAAGAAGCGAGAGAATCCCATTCTTCATAATTTCTAAATTCATCTTCCATTTTAGTTTCATCTTCTCTCTCAATTGCTTCTACAAATCTTTTTAAAAATAAGTCTTTCATCTCATCTCTCCAATATTTCGATTAATTCTACAACTTGTTTATCTTTTTTTGAAAACATAAATGCTACTATCCTTCCATCCATTAATTTAGCTTCAGCAGGCTTGCTAATAAGTAGATGATCCTCTTTTTTCAAATATTTAATTGTATTTTCTATATTTTTTACGCGATAGCATAAATGCTGTATTCCTCCTCCACGTTTCATGAAGTCATAAGAAGGCGACTTCTCATCTATTGGTTGAATTAATTCAACTCGGAAGTTATTTTCTGAAGTCAATAAAGCTAAGCGTACTCTTCTAGAAGAGTCAAAAAACACCTCTTTGAGACACTTGAATCTATAGTGATTAATATAACGCTGAAAAGCTTCATCAATATCATTTACTACAACTCCTATATGATCTATCTCCATTGTTTAGTTGATTTTTTTTAAAATTATTGATCTAAATGTTTTATAGTCTTTATTCATTTCTATAATTTCTTCAGGCTCAATTTCAATTGAAAATTCTTCTTCATATGCAGAAATTAAATTTAAGTGGTTGAGAGAATCCCATTCTTCAACTTGATCAGGTGATAGATTATCAGAAATTCTATTTAATGGGATATTTAAAATAGCAGCAAATAACTCTTTTATTTTATTTTCCAAATTCTTATACTTTGACTTTTTTAGCTGGATTTCCAAATATTGTAATATTATTACCAAAATTTCTTATTACTACACTTCCTGCACCCACAACAACATTATCACCGATTACTCTTTCTGGAATAACTTTAGCTCCGACTCCAAACGAGCAGCATGACCCAACTTTCACCTTCCCTGTAATTTCTACTTTTCCGTTGATCGAAGTAAAGTCACCTATAATCGTGTCATGTCCTATTGTTGAGCTTGTATTGATGAAAACAAAATCACCTATTTTAATGTCGTTCGTTAAAATGCAATTAGGACAAATAATACATCCTTTCCCAATTTTAACGTTAGTTCCTATTATGGAAGTGGGATGAATTAATTTATAAAATTCAGCTCCTCTTTGAAATAAAGATTTAACAATTCGTTTCTTAGTTTCAGGATTAAGAATAGACAAGACAAGTTTTTCATCAGGATTTGGATAATAATCACTAATTGTACTTATTACTTTAACCGGATAATCAAACTCATCCAGGCTTTTTGGATTATCGTCAATAAAACCTTTTATTTTATAGTTTGGTTTTTCTTTGATCTCCTGAGAAAGCCAAGAATAAACCTCTCTTCCAAGACCTCCCGCACCTACAATAATTAAATCCATATCATTTCCCTCCTATGGACTCATTTTAATAAAAAAGAATAATTTATAACTGAATATTGATCGATAGTCAATTTTTTCCAATAAATTCTTCCATAGTTGCATGACCTGGTTGACTAATACCTTCCCCTTTTAAAACTTTTACTATAGTCATAAAAATAATCTTGAAATCCAGCCAGATACTCCAGTTATCCACATACCAGACATCATACTTAAATTTCTCTTCCCATGTTATAGCATTTCTCCCATTTACCTGTGCCCATCCTGTAATGCCTGGCTTTACCTCATGTCGCCTTGCCTGTTCGGGCGTATATCTATCCAAGTATTCAACCAATAAGGGTCGCGGACCCACTAAACTCATATCTCCTTTTAGTACATTAAACAGTTCCGCCAATTCATCGAAACTGAAACGTCGTAAAAAACGACCTATCATAGTAAGACGTTTACTATCATCAACCAAATCTCCTTTTTCGTTGAATTCATTTTTCATAGTTCTAAATTTATAAATGGTAAAAGATTTGGAATGAAGGCCGGGTCTGGTTTGACGAAAAAACACTGGCGTTCCCATGCACAAATAAATAAGTGCAGCAATAATAATTATGACTGGCGAAAGAAAGAAATAAGCAGGAATTGCTATAGCAAGATCAAAAGATCTTTTGATAAATCCAAGATTCATAGATCATTACCTTGATAAATTGATTTGCTCTTTCATGATTTTTTTTGGTTTCTTTATGATTTTCTCAAGTCAGTTTAACAACAGATTTAAAGATTTCCTCGAATCGGGCAGCCCCTATGCTGATAGCTAGCTTCTGTTCATAAAATCTTCTTCCATTAGATCCCATCAGGTTCAGTTCTTTATTAGACATTTTATAAAACCTTGCAACCGCACGAACTATATCTTGCGGATTTTCCGGCTCACATATCAGCCCGGCTTTAGCTTTTTTAACTAACTCTGCACAATCGCCCTTTACTGCCATCAATATCGCACGACCTGCTGCCATATAGGCTTGTGTCTTGGAAGGTATCGTAATCCTGAAAAGAGGATCATCTTTTAAATGGACAAGAAGAACATCAGCCAGACTTAGGATGTCCCCGATTTCGCTTGGCGGCCGACGCGGCAGGAAAAGAACATTTCTCAACCCGTTTTCAATTACTTTTTTTTTCAACCTATCAACATCAATACCACCGCCAACAAAAACAAATTGAATCTTCGGCAACTTATCACGCAATAAGCACGCTGCCTCCAAAACCGCATCAAGGGCTTGAGCTTTACCCATTGTGCCAGCAAACACGACATTGAATCGGCCAGTCATGCCAAGCTCACGCGCCAAAGCATCATTACGGCCTTTGCTTTGAATTTTACTGTCTTCACACCAGTTGTATATTACCTCAATCTTATGCCTGGGCACACCGCGCTTGATTAACATCTCTTTAAAGCCAGGCGACAAAACAACAATTTTTGCTGCTTGCCTATATATAAACCGGCACCATTTATCAACCATCCAGAGAGCTGTTCTATTTTCTACCGTGCCTGTTGCCGCAAGTGTATCTGGCCAGAGATCCTGGATATCATAAATAAAGGGTGCTTGGCGCAGTAAATGTAAAAATAAAGCCGGCAGTCCAATGGTTGCTGGCGGATGGTATACATAAATCACATCAGGGCGTCTCACCCCAAAAACTCCCATAAAGGATGCTGATAATGCGAAACTCATGTAATTCTCTATGCGCTTTATTGCACTGTTATCATGACTCGGATACAGCGGAACCCGCAAAATAGGAACCCCATCTATTATTTCCCGCTGGAAGAATTTTATTTTGTAACCGTTATATAACTTCCCACCAGGATAATTCGGAAAGCCGGTTAGCACTTCCACTTCATGTCCTAGCTTTCTTAATTCTTTCGCAAATGGCAGCCCCTTAAAATTTGGTTCCGGATAGAACCATTGGGATAAAATCAAAATACGCATCAAACAGAACCCTTAGCTAATAACATTAATGTTATCCCAGATATGACTCAATTTTGCAGTACCTATTATCAATTTAACCACTCTCTGGGACACATTCTCAACTTCATACTCTCTAGGGATATAATGCTTACTCAAGGATTCTTTTTCTGACGTAGCCATTTTAATTGCCTGAATGATTGTATCTGGATTCAATCCCGTCAAGATAATGTTTCCTGTATCTAAAGCCTCTGGTCTTTCCATGGCATTCCTAACAGTGATGGCAGGGAACGAAAGGATGGAAGATTCTTCGCTGATCGTGCCGCTGTCTGAAATGGCACAAAAGGCATGCATCTGGAGATGGTTATAATCAAAAAATCCGAATGGTTTTAAAAATTGGATATTGGCATGCAGCTTAGCCAAAGATAAGGATTGCAGACGTTTTCTTGTTCTCGGATGGGTGGATACAACGACTGGCAGATCATACTCTTTGCAAACAAACTCCAAAGAACGCAAGAGTAGGAGGAGATTTTCCTTGTTGTCTACATTTTCTTCTCTGTGAATGCTGACAATAAAATAGGCATCTTTTTTTAATCCGAGCTGATCCAAGATTTTGGAAGATTGAATTTTATCCATGTGGGTTAAAAGGACTTCCTTCATTGGAGAACCGGTAAGATAAATGCGGCGGTGGTGTAGTCCCTCAGATAGCAAATGACGCCTGGCATGTTCGGTATATACGAGATTAAAGTCGCTAATATGGTCGATAATCCGTCGATTGATCTCCTCAGGTACATTGAGATCAAAACAACGGTTTCCCGCTTCCATGTGATAGACAGGAATTTTCATACGTCTGACCATGATTCCTGCAATAGAGCTATTGGTATCGCCTAATATTAAAACTGCGTCAGGCTTTTCTTTTTCCAGCACCTTCTCAATTGAGATGAGTATGTTTCCCATGACAGTACCTAATGATCCCGGACCGGCCCCTAGAAAATAATCGGGTTTACGGACATTTAGCTCTTTAAAAAATATCTCATTAAGCTCATAGTCATAATTCTGGCCAGTGTGGACGATCTTGTGGTCAACATATTTGTCCAAAAGGGCCATCACGCATGAAAGGCGTATAATTTCAGGACGCGTCCCAAGAATAGTCATAATTTTGAGTTTATTCATATGTATTATACCTTGCAATAATAAGTGTCTGGTTTTTCAGGGTCGAAAATCTGATTCGCCCAGAACAAAACGATCATTTCCTTACCGCCTATATTTTCAATGGAATGGGTATATCCTGGTGGGATGTCTACAACTTCAAGTTTATCCTCAGAAACATGGAAAGATAAAACCTCATCTTCAAAAATATGCCTTAGTTTGATAATCGCTTTTCCCTTCAGCAGACAGAATTTTTCTACCTTGGTATTGTGATAATGATTGCCTCTGATGATGCCCTTATGAGACGTTGACACAAATATCTGGCCGAAATGCCCAGACTTAATTAATTCTGCAAGATCTCCCCTTTGATCGGTTTTCAAATCTAATTTATAGGAAAAATTCTCTTTATCTAGATAAGATAAATAGGTTGCATGCAAACACCTCATGAAGTCATCAGATAAATCAGGGACAATTAATGTCTTACGAATATCTCTTAATTGATAGGTTTTTTTCGCCAATTCTCCTAAAGTTATTTTAAATGTTCGCTTAATTCTATAATAGCATTTCTCATGATCTTCTTGTTCTCTTGAAACCAATTTGATAAATTCATCAATAACGTCATCAATATAAACCAATTCTATCTTTTTACTTTCATCTGAAATTGAAATGTTAATACCATGAGAAATATTGTAACAAAATGTTGCAACTACTGAATTATAATTAGGCCTGCACCATTTTCCAAATATATTTGGTAGCCGATATATATATATTTTTGCTTTATTTTTTTTGCTGTACTCAATGAGAATTTTTTCAGCTTTCTTTTTACTTATTCCATAAGGATTATTTAATTTAGCTTGAATTGAAGATGAGAATACAATAGGAATAGGCTTTTTTAATTTTTCCAGTAAACTCACAATTGTTTGAGTTAAATTAACATTACCAATTTCAAATCCCTCAGCTTTTTTTGGCCTATTTACACCAGCCAGATGAAAAATAAAATCAGCTTCTTCCAAGCGAGCTGATAATGTATTTATGTTATCCTCTATATCAAACTTTCTTATTTCGATTTCTTTCAGCCGTTGCAATCCTTCAATTAAATTTTTCCCTATAAATCCATTCGATCCTGTCACAAGAACTGTCTTCATAATAAATATCCTTTATTTTTCACGTTTCCAAGTTCATTTCTTATATATTCTACTTTCAATAACATCTCTTTTATTTCTTCTGTATTTAATCTATAGGTATTATTTGAGTTATAATCATCTTCTCTTGATATTTTTTGCTCGCCCTCCATAAAATATTTGTTATAGTTTAAATCTCTAGAGTCAGGAAAAATTCTAAAATAATCTCCTAAATCTTCAGACCTAACCATTTCCTCTCTATTTAATAAAGTTTCATGCAATTTTTCCCCATGCCGGGTCCCTATTATTTTTATTTCGTTCTTTACTTTAAAAAGCTCTTTTATTGCAATTGCCAAGTCTCCAATTGTGCATCCAGATGCTTTCTGGACGAATATATCTCCTGGGTTTGCGTTTTCAAAGGCATATAAAACTAATTTTATAGAATTTTCCAAAGACATCATAAATCTTGTCATATTAGGATCTGTTATAGTTAGAGGTTTTCCTTCTTCTATTTGTTTAATAAATAGAGGAATCACAGAACCTCTTGAAGCAATAACATTTCCATAACGTGTTCCACATAAAATAATTTTTCTTTTATCAACAGTTCTCGATTTTGCAATCATTACCTTTTCCATTAAGGCTTTTGACATTCCCATTGCATTTATAGGATAAACTGCTTTATCAGTACTTAAAACTATCACTTTTTTTACGCAGGTTGCAATAGCTGCATTTAAAACGTTTTCAGTTCCTAAAATATTTGTTTGTACTGCCTCTAGCGGAAAAAACTCACAAGATGGCACTTGTTTTAAAGCCGCAGCATGAAACACATAATCCACGCCCTCCATGGCGGAACGGATACTTTCATAATTTCTTACATCGCCTATAAAAAATTTCAGCTTTTCATTATGATAGGATATCCGCATATCATCCTGCTTCTTTTCATCACGGCTGAAGATACGAATTTCTTTAATGTCCATATTTAGAAAAGCATCGATGGCGGCATTCCCAAAGGAACCTGTACCACCAGTAATTAAAATTTTTTTATCTTTAAATAACTGTGCTTTTACCATATTAAACTCTCACATTAAAATTTTTTTGCTTTTTTTCATAATAATGAACATTATCTCATCTAGAAATACATAAATGCTTGATAAAATCAACTCGTTCCTTTGATAGTGACCAATCCGGCTTTGTTTCTCCATAAGCACGAAGATTCAGAAGAATCGGGTAAAACGACGGACAAATACGCATGATATTTAGTGCCATAAGTTTAAAAAGATATTTCATATAAAGTAAAAAATAATTTTTAACCCCCACAAGCACATTCTCCATATATAATTCTTTAAGTTGAGATAATTGACTTAAGTTACTATGAATAGCTTTCTTTAAATTTATATCTGCTTCTTCAAAATAAATAGTCAATGCATCTTCAAAGAACATGCCTTTGTATTTAATAGAAAGAGTCCATAAAATTTTTGCATCCTCACCCGTTCTAATAGTTGATTTATACCCAATTTCTTTAGAAATTGCTGTTCGACATGCCATTGTAGGATGAACAAAGGATTTTGGTAAACCATTTGAGGCTGGCATAAAACCTCGTATGCCTTTAATATTAAAGTTGTTGTCAACTACAACTGCATAAGAGCAAAAAAAATCATAGCCTTCTATCCTAGCATTATTAATCTTTGCAAGGCGATCAGGGAAATACATATCATCCACATCCCAGATGACAATCCAATCTCCTCTGCTTTCATTAACAGCCTTAGTTCTTGCAAAACCTCGCCCCTTATTTGTTTTGTAAGAAAACAAATTAATTCTATTATCATTAATTTTTTTGATTGCGTCTACAGTCCCATCCGTGGAACCATCGTCCACAACCACCCACTCCCAATCTGTGAATGTTTGCAGAAAGAGGTTTTGATAGCATCGATTAATGAAAATTTCGCCATTGTAAATAGGAGTAATAATTGAAAGTATCGGCACTTCATTCATTTTATTCAATCCTGTTGTTAAGAATTCTCTCATATGAAGCAGCAATGGATTCAATTTTGTAAGGAGCAATTAATTCCGCTAATAAATCTGTTTTTACTATTGGAGGATTTTCAATAAATTCTATTAATTTAGCAATTTTTTCTGGGTGTTTTTCTACTAAAGGTACAAAAATATTAACTGCAGCAGGATATTTTTCTAACAATATTGCAGAGCTATCTTTCCTTATAGTCATAATATTGATTATAGGTTTGCCAGTACTAATATATTCAATGACTTTACTAGGTTCTTGATATGGATTTTTATTTCCAATGTTTATCAAAATATCGGCACTATGCATCGCTTGAATTGCCTTTTTACGGCTAACAACTCCATGTATAAATATGTTTTTATCAATTAGGTAGTTATAGTGAATAAATTGTTCTAAACAATCTCCTATTTCACCAAAAAAATGCAATCCTAATCTTTTGGAGATTTTTGTTTCCATAAGCAATTTAAAAACAATAAGTAAATATTCAGCACTTCTTATTTTCTTATTAAGCGTTCCTGTGAATACAAGTCGAATCTTTTCGTCTATTGGAAATAGTGGAACATTTTTTTCATTGTTCACATTACAAGATAAAAGATTTGGATTAATAAAAATTTTATTCTTGCTCTCTGGGAACAATTCTGAATATCTTTTTTGTATAGATTCGGTAAGAACCGAAATTGCATTTGCATCACGAAATGTTTTTCTTTCGACAATTTTGTTTATCGTTGAGTAGACTAGATGGTTATTTATAGGCATCGATTTGAGAAAACAGAAAGGGTCGCTAATATCAGCTACTAAATTTGTCATTGGATGTTTATTTTTGAGAGTTCTTCCAACAAGATGTGCTGTAAATGGGATTGATACACTTATAATTTGCTTAATATTATGTTCTTCCATCAATTTGTTAGCTTTTTTCAAAGCTGGGAAAAACCACAGACAAGCGAAGTCTGGCCAATATATCTTTTTCCATGTTCTATCATGAAATAATTTTAATAATAAAAATATTTTTTGTTTTATAGATATATTGTGTACCGCTTTGACTCGATTTATTTTTTCTAGCTGATAAGCTCTCATAAACCAGTTGCGGATTGTTTCCGTAAAATTTCCTCCTACTCGGCACACATGGACATCATTTATTAATTCTTCTCTTTGAAGGCCGGGTTTCCAAATGCTAATAACGCTAATTTTGTAACCGCGATTAGCCCAATATTCTGCAATACTTGACCAACGAAAACTGTTAGGCGTTTCCAATGGCAAATAATCATAGCATATAATAAGAATCTTCTTTTCCATTAACAATGTTTCCTATTCACGCTTTGGTATATAAAAATTATTCTCAACTGCGGTCTTTGTAGAATCACAGGTCCTGTCATTAACAACGACCACTTCCATCTCTTCAGCGGGTAGAGATTGGCATGAAAGCGCCTTCAATGTGTTGATTATTAGACTGCCCCGATTATAGGTTGAAATAACAACCGATGTTTTCACTGATTTACCTTCTCGTATAGTGTGCTTGTCAGGGCGTGGTATCCCGGGGATAGATCACGATATCTACACTCTTGTCAATGCCCACAAATCTGCCGAATAAACTGATCAAATCAACACCAAACCGCACCAACCGCCTTCCCTGCAAGGACCGAGAAAGAAACTCGGGCACCAAATACAAGGGGGGGGAAAGTAGGTTTGATACCGATGAGCAAACCCCTTGCTTTGAAGCGCAGCCCTGAGTTTGGCAAGATCAAGGTTAGTCGGCTTCATTGATTTTGCGTGTCCCTCAGGCTTATTAGCTAGCCCCAATCTTTCGAGCAACCTCATCGTGGGAGTGCTTCTGCCGTCCGAAACAAGAAAATGGTCGAAATTACGTTCAAGCAGTCCCATAATCTGCTCATTCTGATCGCCGCTATGGTGAAGCGTCGAAATTGACCAGACCAAGCGTGTTATCCATCTTCTTGACCGGAATAAACCGATTGGAGGCCAGAACTAGACCAAGAAAAACGTCAGGATAATGCCTCTCTGCATATTTGCGATGCTCAACCAATGAAACAGGAGAAATGTCGAATCCGATTGCCTTATGGAAGGGTATTACTTGATGAATATATCGAATATCGTTACCTGTTCCCGTCCCCATAAATAAGAACACTCTATTCTTCAAGTCAGGTATTGTGGAATAAAGAAGACGCACCATTCTAGAAAAGCACACCTCTCGAAGACTATAACTAATAGGGTGCACTTCTCTGGTGAGGGACTCACCGAAGAGATCCGAAGAATCAACCGAGGCGATGTCAGTTGGTAGCCGAAAGTCGGGGATTCCTTCCTCGTTAGGATATTGATACCCACACGACAAACAGCGAACATGATCTCTTTTATGTATGGTTAGAGCGTCTGTATTGCAGTGAACACAGAAAAGGTACCTGATGAGTTCTAAAGGTTTCATAACTGACATAAGCCACCTCCTTAATTATACCAAATGCCTATTCAAAATTAATTAAAGTATTGATATCTAAAGAGATATCTGATATATTTATCTCTCTTTACCTCCCCAAAGGAGAAGTAATCATGAAAAGACAACTCATTTTTGCCGATTGGATCATCTCCCGGAATATCTCCGAGGATGACCCCTTGAAGAAGATTTTCTCTTCCATTGATTTCTCTTTCATCAAAACCATTATTCCAGAAGCTTCCTTGGGAAGAGAAGGGTTTGACCATGTTAGCCTCTTTAAAGCTTTGCTTCTGATTCCCCTTGGAGAAGCCCATTCCCAGAGACACCTCGCCCGAAAACTACGGTTCGACGGACGCTGAGCTATCTTTGTGGATTCTCCTACGGTAAGACCCCTTCTCATAACACTTTCACTGTCTTTAAAAAAAGAGTGGGTGAGAAAAGATTCAGAGAGATTCTGGAAACCCTCGCCGCCCAGGCTCTCGCTTGTAAAGGGAAAGGAAAAACTTCCCTCGCCATAGATTCCACTCACATCACAGCTCATTCCAATCAAAAATCTCCTTCCGACAAGGACGCTCGCTGGGGTGTGAAAGATAAGAACACATTCTTCTTCGGGTATAAACTTCATGCCTCGGTCATCCCGTCCAACTTTCCTCTCCCCACTTCTGTTGAAATAACTTCGGGAGAAGCTTATGACGGAAGGTTCTATAAACCTCTTCTCAAGAGCACTCTGGAGAAAGTCCCTGTAAGCCAAGCCATCGCTGATGCCGCCTATGATAGCCTGGCCAATATCTCCTTTTCTGAGAAAGAGAAGATTCAACCCTTTATCGCTTGTAATCCCAGAAACTCTAAAAACTCCACCTTGCTCTCTCAGCTGACCATTACTCCCGAAGGAGAGGTGTTCTGTCCAGCAGGGAAAAAACTTATCTACTGGGGCAAAGAGAAAAGACGAGAAAGGATGAAATTCCGCTGCCCTCTTATCAGAGAGGAAGGCGACTGTCTCTTTAAAACCAGCTGCTGGAAGGGAAAATATGGACGCTCTTTCTATATCAGTACCCATCACCATCTCTCTGAGAAGATGAAGCTTTTTAGAGCCACTAAAAGATTCAAAAAGATCTACAAGAAGCGCCAGGCTATCGAAAGATTCTTCTCTTTGCTTAAAGAAAGTTTCTCCCTGGAGAAAAAAATGAGAGTCATGGGTGCTGAGAGAGTTCGCATATATGTCTACCTTGTCCTCTCTGCTTATGTTGTCTCCCTCTCCACTCACGGATTTGGCTAAATGAGAATTCTTCACTTCTTTGAGAAAGGAAATAGTAGGATAAAAAGGAGGAATTTCTTCTGAATGACATTCTGAATTATATAAATAGGATTTATCAACGAAAGGAGATTCGTATTTTGACTTGTTCATCGCTCTAATTGATTGATTTTTCTTCCCCGAATTCCTTTCCATCAAAATCTATCATTTTTGAACAGCCTCATACCAACATAATTGCCGAATCTGGTTGACTTCCTACATAAAATTAGCAAAACAGCAGGAAAGGTCTACTGTTTGCATTTACGAAAACAATCGGTGAGACACATCATTAGAGAAGTGTTTCCTCACAGGCCTACGACGTGTGTACAACCACAGTAACAGAATTCCCCAAAAGGAAAACAACCCTTCCCCATTTTGCACGCACTGGTTATTTGCAGAAAAGTAATACAGCATAATCAGTAACTGCGTGAACATTGCTACTGCAAAAGGATTTTTTCCCCTGAGTGTGTCTAGCCATGAAAGTGCAAACAGACGTCCGATGAGAAAAACCACCAAGATGGTGCCAGGGAATGATACATCAGAGGCAATCCAGGGATATATGGAGGACCACTGAACATAAGGATTCCAGCCATATTTTCGTATTCTTATCGGATACGATAAATCCATTATCTCATCAATATCCGTTATTCTGGCAGCCTGGCGAAACAAGAACATGGAATTGCCGACTCCAAACATGGGTATGAAAGGTTCCCTGAGCGATAGATGGAGACCGTAATAGCCTTGAGTGATGTAACTAGTCAGCGACCACACTCCGACTTGTACCTTTGGCGGTAGATTTCGCACTATAAAGTTGTCGCGGTCAACGTAAACTCCAAGGGGGTAAAAATGGCCAATGCTCGCGCCCGATCCAATGCGAGTAGTCTGAGTAGCTATGAAAAACTGTAAAGCCAACACAGCAAGGAGAATACCGCCTGTAACTATAATGAATCTTCGGCTCCATCTCAACCTTGACACGCCGGAAAGGTGGCCTGCAAGAAGCAACCACGGTGTCAATATAACCAAATCAACAAATCCTTTATTGGTGCCCATGGCGATGTATATCGCCACCATACCAAGAACACAAAAAGCCGCCAGCGTGCGAACAACCGGTTTAAGCCTGGCCCAGTAAAATACCGTAAGGGGAAACAGCATAAAAATGAATGGCGCGAAAACCATCCGCAGGTACTCTACAACGGGAACACCTTTATACTGGTTAAAGCCTAACAGAGAGTAAGCTTGTCCAGGACTTTCTATTGCACTCGAGATATCGGGCAGTAAGCCACCTGTACGGAAAACGGCTGTTGGGACTAACATAACCAAGTTTATGATCAAAACGAATACAACAAGACGTTTGGTCTTCCATAGCCCGGAATAGCCTGAGGGCTTGCGAAATGCAGCGCTAAGATATCCGATCAACAGTGCCAGATGAGCAAAGAAAAGAAATGTATATAGCATCGTGCCATCTGTAACCGGGTATGGCCAAGGTCCGAATGCAAAGAGGAAAACCGTAAAGTTGAGGTAGAAAAAGAAAAAGACGATGGGCAAAAAACGCACCCATTTAGACTGATGCACATGGGCTTGTTCTACGGATCGACTGTCAGTCATCATGGATATCCATGAAAAGTCTTTCTTAAGAAGTTTTTTTCAAAAATGGTCTAGATAAAAATTATTTAATTTCTTGGAAGCATAAATTCCTATTGGTTTATATTTATTTATTTTCTATATAATAATTCCTTATTAACCCATCCCCTCAGCCGTTTACGCATAGGGTGAAGCCAGAAAGGAATAAAAACAATTGTTGAATATAATATGATAGTTACTAAATTAAGTAAGATAAGATTAAAACTATGATTAAATGTACGGTTAATCACGAGGACAAATAATATGCCAGTCAAGCATGCAACTGTAATTATTCTGCTTGCTTTTGGCACTAATTCAACAAGAGATATTTTATGTTTTAAATGGTAGGATATATAAATAATGCTACTTCCTAAGGCAAGCGAAAATACCCATGCAACAACCACACCGATACCATCATAAAATACTCCTAATAAAAACCCAAGGCCTACATTTAGCAATGCTATCATAATATGGCTTATGACATTGAATCGAAGCCGCCCGATTCCTAAATATGCAAAATAGGCTGGAGCGTTTAAGGTATTCAAGAACCATCCAATTGAGAGCAATGTTGCAAAAAGAATAAAAGTATTTTCATAATGTCCAATCCATAACTTAGATATAAGAGGGATGAATACTATAATTAAAGAAAATAAAGGCAATGCAAGGTAAAAAAGCAATTGATATGAAGTAAGATATATCGATTGTATTTTTTTTGGCGTTTTTTCCTGTAAATCTGCGATAGCTGGAACAAGCACCTGATTTGCAGATACAATGAGAGCACGAATTTGATAAATCATTTTATTAGCCATTTCATAAAAGCCTACCATAGAAAGACCGCCAAATTTGATCAGAAGAGCCTTTGTAATTGGATCATAAAGCATGGATGTTATAGATATTACTTGAAAATTGATACCATAGCTTATTATTTCCTTAAATATGCGTTTGTTCCATCTAAAAGGCAAAATAGGGAGTAAAGAAAGATGTTTTTTAAGTAGAATCCAGCTAATAATCAATACTGTTATATTCTGAATAACTCTGGCATAGGCCACTCCAATTAATCCATATTTGGGAGCAAGTATAAAACATAAAAGTAAATGGAGGATTGCTCCTCCCATTAAAAGAATACTTCGGAGATCAATACGCTGATATCCGTCAAGACCTGCTTGAAATATGCTGGTAATTACCAAAGTCCATAATGCTAAAAAAGCATAAGGCAAAATAGATAGTGCGAGCGGAATAAATTCATTCGGAACAATAAAAGCAAGTACCCATTTAACAATAGGATATCCAATTAGCATAAGGATTCCAACAGACATAGCGATAGAAAGAACTGCTGTTTGAATTACAGCAGAAATATTTTCATCTTCCCCACGAGCAACATATTTTGCCACAAATTTTACTACACTTCCTGATAGACCAAAATTTGCAATTTGGGTTACTGAGGTAGTAGCCAATACCAACGACCAGATTCCTAACTGTTCAATACCTATTGTTTCTAGCAAGAATCTGTAAAGAATAAATAAAACGATAGCAATTACTATAGTCTGCAAAACTGACATAATTGCATTTATTAGAACTTGTCGTTTTTGCATTATTTACTGACTTGATAAAAAAAGTATATTATCATATTGATATCGCTTTTTTAAATTATGGTGCAAAATTTTACCGTCTTTGAATTCATAGGGTTTGTATCCTCTTTGTATTAGAAAATTTATAAGCTTTTTACTTGTTGGAACGCCTTCCACATCCATGTCCCCTACTTCAATTGTTATAATTGGGTGGAATCTATTAATTGTCTTCTTCATACCGACTAAAATTTCATGTTCTGCACTTTCAGCATCTATTTTAATAAAATCAGGTACAACACCATTATTTTCTACATATTCATCAATAGAAATAGTCTCAACTTTATATTTCTCTACTTTGAGCTTTTTTCTAATATTTTGTGGGATTCTCGCATTATAAATGGAATTAAATGCAGAATATTTAGTACCATAATCGTTTATAGAAATAATTTTTTTTTTTGAAAATACTGCATTATTGTTTAGAAAAACATTGCCCTTGTTTGAAACATTTGTTTTTAACACATCAAAAGAGCTCGGTGTGGGCTCAAAAGAGTGAACTTGTCCTTCGTTGCCGACAATGACAGAAGCAAGTAAAGTAAAATAACCAAAATGTGCTCCTATATCAAAAAATGTCATGCCAGGTTTCAAATATTCTAATACCATTCTTGTTAAACCTTCCTCAAAAAATCCAAATCGATATATGCTTAACGAAACTATCTCTGGAATAAGCACAAGCATATTCTCATGCCAAAAAGTTTTGGTTTTTATTCTAATAGTGTTTTTAAACAAGATAGTTATAAATTCTAAGATTTTCGAATAAAGCATTTTTTGAGGAGCTTTCTTTAGTCTTTGAATTCGTGTACCTTTTGAAACAGCAATGGATTTTTCTACTAATTTAATTAAATCGATATTACTCAAGCCATTACACCTTCTGATTATTTTCGTTTTTTGTTATGGCGATCTAAGCTAATTTTATAATTATTATTTAACAAACACCGCATCAATATATCACATTGTCGCCGTCTGCATAAGTTTGATTTAAATTTCCTGCATAAGAATATCCGAGATCATTAAGGAGGAGAAAAATATCTTTAAAAGTTGCTTGGTCTTCATATAATTGATATAAACAAACTTTTAAAATACAGGTTTTTGCATTACTGAATGTTTCCACGCCTCCTTGTATTACTCTATACTCATATCTTTGTACATCTAATTTTATAATCATTTCAGGCGCAAGAGGATTATGAAGGCGATTGATCCAGCTATCCAAAGTTGTTAATTCTATTGTAATTTTTGGAATGTGTTTGGAAGAGGCTCAAATCAAGATGATATTAAATAACTTTTTGGCAAGTCGCTTAAAAAGGTTAATTAACATGCTATATTAATTTTTTCATTTAGTCGTGAGATACCACTCAATCGCCTTCTTTAAACCTTCCTCAAAACCTGTTTTTGCTTTAAATCCAAATTCCTCCTCTACTCTTGAGGTATTTAGCATTCTTCTTGGTTGGCCATCTGGCTTTGTTTTATCCCAAACTATTTTTCCTTTAAATTCTGTTATTTTGGCTATTAATTCAACTAAATCTTTTATTTTTATCTCAAACCCTGCACCAAAATTTACAGGATCAGGTTTATTATATTTTTCAGTGGCAAGGATAATGGCTTTGGCAACATCTTCTACATAAAGAAATTCTCTTGAAGCATTACCTGTACCCCAAACTGTTATGTGATCATCATTATTCTCTTTTGCGTCTATACATTTTTTTATTAATGCTGGAATAACATGAGATGATTTGGGGTCAAAATTGTCTCCAGGGCCATATAAATTGACAGGCATGAGAAATATTGAATTGAATCCATATTGTTGACGGTAAGCTTGAGACTGAACAAGAAGCATCTTTTTTGCAAGACCATAGGGGGCATTTGTCTCTTCCGGGTAACCATCCCAGAGGTTTTCTTCTTTAAAGGGCACTGGCGTGTATTTTGGATAGCAACAAATTGTCCCAAGTGCGCAAAATTTCTCGACATTTCTGAGATATGCTTCATGCATTAGTTGAATACCCATTATAGCATTGTCATAAAAGAATCTACCAGGGTTTTCCCTATTTGCACCTATCCCTCCAACTACTGCAGCAAGATGAATGACAATTTCAGGCCAGTTACTGTAATTCTTTTATTACTTAAATCCATCTTTACTTCCTTAGGTTCGCCAGTCCAATCCATTTTTTTGAAGGATTCTTTTGCCCTCTCCAGGTGAAGGAAGTCCTGCAAGTTCTAAATCAAAATCAACCATTATCTTAACCAGGTCTTTAAATGAAATCTTTGGA
>Ga0307379_10002683_pt1 | contig 26180 bp, 18 predicted proteins | sample UN2MG_FD_202237 | JGI IMG/M metagenome (GOLD analysis project Ga0307379, IMG submission 202237) | Soil microbial communities from Risofladan, Vaasa, Finland - UN-2 | ecosystem: Environmental > Terrestrial > Soil > Coastal area > Acid sulfate soil | place: Finland: Risofladan, Vaasa | collected...
TCTATCTGATTTGTGGCTCAGTGCTCAGGAGTCTCACCGGTGTCGGCAAGGCGGGCTTCAATGAAAATGCCATGCTGATGGAGGGTAAACTCGGCCCCAGCCTTCTCTGGCCTCTCATCGTGCTCTTGGTAATTGACGTGATTTCTTTTATCGCAATCTTCTCCGGCGGCCAGGGAATTATTATCGGCGGCCTGGGAACAGTCATCATTCTCGCAATTTACAGTGCCCTGCTGAAACGAAACTCATCCCTGAGCGTGGCTCCTGGATCTATCGCCTCTGTAATTTGCAGCGGACCCGTAATAATGATCCGCTTCAAGTCAGAACCGGTCCGCTCACTGTCTAGCGTCAGACTCTTTCTCCCGCCGGATCAGCGGCTGGAATTTTTCCGCAGGTTTGACGGTCTGTTTCCCGAAAAACTCCCGTCTGCCTACATTGAGGCGCTTAGAAGGCAATGACCGAACCAGAGCATGGAAAGCTACGGCGCATAATCTCGCCGGCGTTCATGCGCTATATTAAGCGGGCAGTGGTTTTAAATCTTGACCTGGTAAAAGGAACAAATGGAAAAAGACTCTGATTTAAAAGTCTTTATCAGTTATCGCGAATCAACTTGTGGAGAATGCAAAGAAAATCTTGGCCATCATGCCTGGATCACTCTGGACAGAAACCGTGGAGCGCTGTGCCTGTCATGTGCAGATATCGATCATCTTGCCTTCCTGCCTTCCGGCGATGCAGCTCTTTCCAGGCGTGCGCGAAAACATTCTGTGCTATCCGCCGTTGTACTGAAGTGGAGCCGGGCTCGAAAACATTATGAGCGGCAGGGTTTGCTGGTTGAAGAGCAAGCCCTTGAGCAGGCCGAGCGTGAATGCCTGGCTGACAGCGATATCAGAGCCAGACGCAGGCAGCGTGAAATAGAACGCCGGGCAGAAACAGACAGCCAATATATGAAGGATTTTGCGATGAGTATCCGTGAGCTTTTTCCCGGATGCCCAAAGGGCAGGGAAATGATTATTGCAGAACATGCCTGCCTTAAATACAGCGGCCGGGTCGGTCGCTCATCCTCTGCAAAAAATTTTGACCCTGATACAGTCCGGCTTGCAGTAATCGCCCATATTCGGCACGCTGAGACAAAATACGATACACTGATTGCCAAAGGATACGATAGGAGTGAGGCAAGAGCTCTGGTAAGAGATGTGATAGATTCTATCATGTTAAAGTGGGAAACATCTTAACGAAGACAGAAGTCAGGAGACAGAAGTCAGGAGACAGAAGTCAGGAGACAGAAGCCAGGAGACAGAAGCCAGAAGTCAGGAGTCAAGAGACAGGAATCAGGAGTCAGGAGTCAGCCATTCATGGCGCTTCGCGTCACCCTGAAAGAAACGAAAATATATAGATCTGTAGGGACACAGCATGCTGTGTCCGTTCATTGGTCATTATTTAAACCAAGATATTCGACCAATTAGAAAAGCTCTGGTGATCATTTTTTGCATTCAAAAGAAGAAAAAAATTTACCTTTACGGACAGATTTAAACAATTTTATAATCTGAGTAGTAAAATAAAAACCAGCAGCGCTAAGCCCTTGTGTGGCTTATGATCAAGGCTGTCAGGCAGCGCAGGCAAATGGAGGCAGGCTGGATGACAAGACCTGTAAAACGCTTGCTTTTCTGGACTCCCAGGATTCTGTGCATTCTGTTTGCCGTTTTTGTGAGCCTGTTTGCCCTTGATGTGTTCAGTGAAGGGTATGGCTTCTGGAAGACTATCCTGGCCCTGCTGATACATCTTATCCCTACATATATCATTATTATCGTGCTGATCTTTTCCTGGCGCTGGGAATGGGTTGGGGGGATCCTGTTCATAGCCCTGGCCGCGTTTTATATATTCTGGGTCTGGGGACGATTCCCCTGGCTCACTTATCTGGTAATGTCCGGGCCGTTGTTCCTGGTAGGCGTTCTTTTTCTGATCAACTGGGTGTACAGGGCAGAGCTTCGGGCGAGTGATTGAGCCTGGGGGTTTTATAGCAGTATTAGCTGGACAAGGGTTCTTATACAGAAGTGCATAAATAATTGGCAGGCAGATGCATCAGCAGGTTATATAAAATATTGTGCCCCGGTAGATTTTGCAGCTAAGAATTGGGCAATTGATTTTGGGCCACAGATACTGACCATGCTTGATGCAAAAATCCAACATAATTAATGAAATCATTTATTTTAAGGGTAAAAATGGCTAACCTCATAAAGCAGCTGGTACAAATATCCCTCTTGTCTCGCAAACATTTGGGTTGTAATATTTACCAAACATCACCCGCCGTTACTGTTGATCTAGATGCCGTTAAGTGGTTTAGCGCCATTATTAGAGAGAGGTGAAATGCTTAACCCGAAACACGAGCGCTTCGCTAAAAGAATCCGAGAACTAATCGAAGAAGGCAAGACTGTGGCAAGCCTAGAGCGACCGTCAGAGGTGGGGCCATACATAAAAGAAAAAATCCCCCTGCAGTCTTGGCTAGTTAAGGTAAAGAATATAATATTCGTTATTTTTGGTCCCAGTAGCGTTCACCAATCAGAATTAATTGCCTTAACCAAAAGATACGTTGAACATTCTTATCAGGTAAACGCTATTATTGGCTTTCTTTGCGGTGCTTTGAATGACCTCGAAAATGGGTTCTTAGTCGATCAAGAACAACTCCTCGCTAGTGAAATATTAGATTCACTCGTAGAAAAGGCTAGACAACTTGTTGGGACAGGCTTCAAAGATGCAGCAGCTGTCCTGCTCCGCGTAGTTCTAGAAGACGCACTGAAGCGTTTGGCAAGAGCCGAGGGCATCAGTGATTCGCTGACACCAAGCCAGATCAACGACGAACTCAAGAAGGCGGGCATTTATGCCCAGCCTCGTTGGAGACAAGTGCAATCTTGGCTTGACATTGGCAATGCAGCCGCTCATGGCAAGTTCGATGAGTACTCTGACGCTGACGTTACCAGAATTGCTTCCGATATTGAGGGATTCATTGCAAGTGAGCTTGCTTAGCTATTATTGACCACCTAACTTTCACTACAGCGGACGCGGGAAGTCGCGCCGCTGAAGAACTCGTTAGAGGTGAGGAGAATGGAAATGGAGAAAGCGAACAACAGCCGGTTCCTTGGGGCGCTGGGGTTCCTCGGGTTTCTCGGATTCCTGTGGTTTATGCAGAGCGAAAACTATCAGCACCTGGCCGGGTTGGCCTGGGTTTCGCTGCTCTCGCTGATTTCCCTGTTGTCCCTGGTCCCATTTGACAAGTCCGGAGTGAAAGCACCGGTTGATCCCAGGAAGAAAGCTTACCTTGGTTTTCTTGGATTTCTTGGTTTCCTGGGGTTTCTTGGCAGCTCCGATCCGATGTTTGCCCGTTTGGCAATTATATCCATGTCCTCTTTCGCATCCTTTGCATGCATGTCCGGGCAGGCCAAGGGGCGGGACCAGACCGGTGCGGACAATTAGTAGCGGATGCCGAACAAACCGCCGGAGCCGACATGGCTAACCAGGCGCCCGAGGCTAAGGCCAGGTGCCGAAAGCGGCTTTCCTGGTTCTTCCGACACCTACCCAGCCGCCAATGAGCTTAGCCCGGCCGAAGGGCGGGGTTTTATACAGCAGTATTAGCTGGACAAGGGTTCTTATACAGAACTGCATAAACAATTGGCAGGCAATGCCTGTAAATTGAGGCAGGCTGGATGAAAAGACCTGTAAAACGCTTGCTTTTCTGGACTCCCAGGGTGCTGTGCATCCTGTTTGCTATTTTCGTGAGCCTGTTTGCCCTGGATGTATTCAGTGAAGGGTATGGGTTCTGGAAAACAATCCTGGCCCTGCTGATACATCTTATCCCTACATATATCATTATTATCGTGCTGATCTTCTCCTGGCGCTGGGAATGGGTTGGGGGAATCCTATTCACAGCCCTGGGAGCGTTTTATATATTCTGGGTCTGGGGCCGCTTCACCTGGCTCACTTATCTGGTAATGTCCGGGCCGCTGTTCCTGGTAGGCGTTCTTTTCCTGGTCAACTGGGTATACAGGGCAGAGCTTCGGGCGAGTGATTGAGCCTGGGGGATTTAATATAGTAGTAATAGATGTACAAAGGTTATTATATAGAAATGTATAAATAATATTCCATCTTTAGCAAAAGGGGAGAGTGATGACTATCAGTGACGTTTTGGTTATTTTTGCTATTTTGGTTGCACCTTTCCTTGCCGTTTTTGTTCAGAAGCAAATTGAGAAATGGAAAAAACAAAGAGATGAGAAGCTTTGGATTTTTAAAACCCTTATGGCAACACGCGGAGCAACATTATCGCAGCAACATGTTCAGGCTCTCAACATGATCGACATAGAATTCTCGGACAAAAATAAAAAGGAGCGAGATGTAAAAAAAATATGGAAAGAGTATCTAGACCATCTGGCCTCATTGCCTAAAGAACCTGAAGAACTAAAAGCAATTCTCCCCTCCTGGCAGGATAAAAACACTGATTACTTAGCAGAACTTCTTCTATCAATGGGAAGGTGTTTTGGATACGATTTCGATAAGGTTCATATTAAGAGAGGCATCTACGCACCCCAGGGACATGCTCAAGATGAAAGTGAACAGAGAGCGCTCAGATTTTATGCCTTGCAAATATTAAGCGGTACAAAACCTATCTCCACTTTGACTACTCTCGTTCCCTCAGATGATGAAGCAGCAGCATTTAGTGAGAAACTTCAAAAAGTTCTATCTGAATATCTCAATGGTAAAAAAGATTTTATAGTGACCTTGAAAAAAGATAAAACACATTAATCTGATGAGCCTTAGGGCGATAGAAAGCAATGCTATATCATTTCCTTCGTACTAACTTTTCTATTTAATTATTTTTGATTGCTTAGGTTATAATGAATTCTCAGATACAAAATTTTATTATCGAAAAATCAACATAGCCTAATATCTTGCTGGAGAAGCATACGCTCACCAGCGCGCCTTTTTAGCTACGCTTAAATGTTAGGTAAATAAGCAATGCAACTTGAAGAACTATTCGATGAAGTATCTAAGAAAATAAGAAGTGACTTCGCAAGGGCACAAAAGTCCCTGACGCATGCGGGCTTAAAGGGTAACGCCAACGAAGAAACGGTTAGGGAGTTTCTAAGGCAATATTTGCCTAAGACGTTAGATATTAGCGAAGGAATGTTATTTGATTCTGAAGGAAAACAGTCTCGTCAATTGGACATCATAGTTAGTGACGCCGCAAAGACCCCCATTTTCTTTCAGTCCGGTAATACGCGAGTTATCCCAATTGAGTGCGCGTATGCAGTTATAGAGGTTAAAGCATTCTTAGATAAATCCGAACTTGAAAAAGCATACTCCAACATGAAAAGCGTTAAAACGCTTACTAAGAAAGAGAAAGCTTTTTTCAGGCCAGACGGGCATATCCAACAATTCCATACGGTGTACGGGAAGAAATGGAATTACTGGCCAATACATTACTTTATCTTCGCATATGACTCAGCTAGTATGGATCACATTATTAATAATCTCGACCAATTGCAAAACAATGATGAAGTTTATCAAAGGATTGATATGATTTGCGTGTTAGACAAGGGCGTAATCCTCAACCGGTGGCAGAACGGGATGTTTTCTGCTTTGCCTAACACTGGTTCTTGTTTATTTGTTAGTCATACTTCAAAGCCTCTGTTATTTTTCTATGCGCTTATAAGTTTCATTCTCAACCAAGCTCATATGGATTATTTTAATTTGTTTCCATATTTACAAAGTATGAGATTTTGAAAGCATCTAACAATTCATTTGAGACGGACTTTTTACCCTTACGTTGCGCTCCAGCGTAACTCGCCGCTAAATTTTGCCGTTATGCCCTATAGAAAATAAAGATAGAATGCATTAAAAATAACTTGGTTAAATTACAATGGAAGAACTAAACAAAGAACTTGTAAATTTAACATTTTTGCTTGTCATAGCTACTTTTTCAGCGGCCTTTGTTGCCTTATTTGTCTCAATGTTTGGGGAATGGTTAAAATCTTTGGCATTTAAACCAAAACTAGAACTGTTGTATGATCACAAATGGCCAGATGCTATCCAAAGTCCGTTTAATTGGAAAAGAATAAATCCACCAACAGAAGAGAATAATATTCAAGGGACATGCATATGCTATTATTTTAGATTTAGAGTGAAGAATAAAGGAAATAGACCGGCTAATAACATTGAAGTATTTGTAAATAAGATTGAGGAGCAAAATGTAGATAAGAGTTTTAAATCATATGAGTCTTTCATACCACTCAATCTTAAATGGTCAAATACACAATCTAAAATATATCTTCCATCAATTTACCCAAAGTTAGAAAAACACTGTGATTTAGGATTTGTATTACAGCCGCAACAAAACCAAATTTATGAAATAATACAATATTCAGAAGGTTTTTGTTCAGAAGAACAAATTGAATCAAATATCATTTTTTCGATAGATTTTGTAATCAAACCAAATGTAACAGAAAGCTATAACCTAAAACCGGGAACATATAGAATAGAAGTAATTGCAGTCGCTTCAAATTCGAAGCAATGTAAAAAAACATTTGAATTAACATTTATCGACAAATGGTTTGACAATACACTTGATATGTTATCTCAAGGAATTGGTCTTAAATTGAAATAAATTTTTCAACTCATGGACACTATTAAATCGTTACGGACGTATGGCTTATAACAACGTAATGTACTGTCCCTCTCCACGCTCTGTTTGTGATTCATGACGTTTGGCAGTCATTATCAAAGAAAATATAGAACTAGCTGGATTCAGCAAATTTCAACTTTAAATCATTAAATTATTCAAAATCCCTGTTCATTCTCCCCAGCCAGCCCCTCACAGCTTCTCGAGCTTCAAAATCCAGTCAATGACCCCGTTCCTGGCACTCTCGAAAGTCTCCGGGGGCCATTTTCCGAACTCGCTGATCATCTCATCTTGATCCAGGTCGCACATTTTTCTCAAGTCATCCAGGAACCTTTCGGCATCGGCAGCCTGTTCCGGATAGGCTTTCTTTCTGGCGCTGATCAGCTTTTCGAGCTGGTACACGTAGCGCACATCGTCAATGCCCTCCCGGACAGCCTCCCAGTTCACTGAGGGCAGCGGCCCGCCAGGAGCAGGGTAGAAAAGCATGTAGTCGCTGGACTCGTGATCCAGGTCCTCGTAGGGGTCCCCTCTAGAGTTCTGGACTGTATTGGGGCCCCAGGAGTTCATCCCGTCCAGGTCCTGGCGCCAGGTGAAATACCCGTAGATATAACGGGCATAGCCGGGATTGAAACAGGTCACCACTGCGTTGTTGTATGACCAGACTTTCCTCTCCGAGACTCTTTTCTTTTCGCCTGGGCCGAGTTTTTTCAACAACCCTGAGCCGTCATTCTGGATATCCAGGAGCTTTCCCCCTATATCCGTGCTGGACATTATATAAGCCCCTGGCACCTGTTTGACAGCCCCGAAAAGCTGGAGCGCGATTTTCTGGCGCAGGGCGATACGCGGCTCATCGATCGGCACGAACCGGACCGGCGGCCCGCCCAGGTCCTGGTCCAGTTCCAGCGCTGTTCTGACCAGGAACCTGGCGCGCCCGGTATGGATCTTTTGGTCATAGTTCCTGATATTGCCTGGGTGCTGGCCCTTGGCGGCCTGGACATAATGCGCGAAATACCAGAATACCGGGCCTTTGAAACCGACTTCTTTGGCCCCTTTGAGCATGGCCTTCAAATGCTCCAGGCGCGGGGTGCCGTCCCGGTTCCACTGGAAATAAAACGGGCTGGATACATCCACAGTGGTCATCCCGTGGTCAATGTAATCGCGGAACGTGTTCACCCCGTCCCGGTAGATCTTCTCCCGCTCTTCCGGGGTCCAGTCTTTGCTCTCCAGCTCGTAAAACTCGTAGCTCATGAACATGCTGTAATCGATCCCGGGGACAGGCTCGAGGGTCACAGGCAAAACCTCGAGACAGAGCGGAAGCTCCACGGCTGGTTCTTTCTCAGGCTCCAGAAAGACCGCTGAGCGGTAAATTCCCGGCGCATCTTCAGGCTCAGCGCGCACAGTTAGCCAGAAACGGGTAGTGCGGTCTAGCGGGACCCAGGCGCTCCGGGCGCGCTCGAGCAGGCGGGGGACCAGGCTGTAGCGCGACCCCCCGGTGCGGATCTTGAGCGTTCTGGCCACGTGGACCTGCACCCTGTCAGACTTGATAGTCCTCCCGCCAGGGCCGGTGAAATCCCCCACCCTGACACGCAGGCGGCCCAGGTCCCTGAGCGGGTACACAGAAAAGGTCAAAGGCTCGAAATCATTGCGGCTCAGGCGCACCCTTAGGGAATCGGCCCTCTCGCCCTCTGCGGGCACAGTCCACGGGTACACATAGCGCATTGGATCTCTGCGGAAAACGACATACCCGCGCCTGATATCCTCGCCGCCTACTGAGAGCGGCTCCTGTTTCTCCCCGCCGGGCTCCCTGGTAAATTCCCGGGGCCCAGGGACATTGAAGCTGCTCGTGACATGCTCTCCATCCTCGCCCCAGACAGCGATCTCATAGTGTCTCTCCGCGGCTGCTCCTTCCCCGGTCCGCGCCCTGATATCGATCGGAACCCCCTCCTCGACTGCAGGGTCCTTGACATTCTTTTTGGCAAAAATCCTGATCCCCATCCCCTTGGGGCTGGTCTCCCCGGTGATCGTAAAAGTCAGCGCGTTCTCGCCATCCAGAAAGGAAACCCCGGCCAGAGCCGCCGGGTCATCCACGCGCCAGGTCACTATTCGGGGGAGTTTCCCGCTCTCAGGCGCCGGAAGGTCGAACTCGCCCAGCCCGACATTGTTCAGGGAAAGTTTCACCAGGCCCGGAGACCGGCTGTCAGTGGTCATCCTGGCTGTGAGAGCCAGGGACTGCGGTTTAAAAGCGCCTTTGTTCGGAAAACGGTAGGTCAGATACCCGTAGCCCGAGCACTGAAGGTGCCCGTAAGGCGTGGTATAGTCCCAGAAATTGACCCCGCGGTTGAAATAGGCCCTGAGATCGCTGCGCGGGAAATCGCCGGAATAGGAATCGAGTTTTTCTCCTTTGGCTGAGAGGTGCTCGAGCGCCAGATGGTAGGACCCGTCAGGGATCTCATAGGGCAGGGAGAAAGCCAGGTTCCCGCCCGGCTCATCGAAAATATAGGCCGTGTCCCGGGCCATCAGCGCTCCTTCATGACTCAATGCTCCAATTACCGCGCTGCCTTTAATTGCGGAGAGAGGTTTCGAGGACTTGAGCTGAAAAATCATGATCTTGCGCAGCAGCAGGCTGTCAGTCACTATGGCGCGGTCCCTGAGATGATACGACTTGATAGTGATCTCAGGGCGAAGGGGCTGAAAAGACCCCAGGAGCAGGCAACCGGCCAGAAGCAGGTATTTCATTCCGCCCAGGCATTCGTGATTGAAGCGGGTATTATTCCGGCGCATTGAATAAATGTTCTTTACCATTCCCTGCCTCCTTAAGCGAGAATCTGCTTGTACATGCAGCCCTGCTGGATATAATGGACCGGCACCTGGGTGAACACAGCGGCCAGGCGCTCGGCTAAAAGCCTGATCCCGTGCACCTCCGCCACCGGGTGATTGACAATTACCACCGGGAAACCGGCATCTATAGCAAAAGCCCCATCCCGCCAGTAGGTGAACCCGTCATCCGTGCAGACAGCCATGTCCGCGCCCAGGTTTTCGATAAAATGGAACAGCGGGGTGATCGCGCCTGTGCCGATCGCGATCCGGTGCACCTGTTTGTCTTCCGGCCCGATAAGCTGCACCCCGGGCTGGTCGAGGCCGGCCAGACGGGCGGCGATCTTCCGGGCCACAGACACAGCGCGCTCGCCCCTGCCGTCATAAATATAATAATAACCCCCTCCCTCGACAGGCTCGCCCAGGCCCAGCAAGCTCCCCCAGGAAGAGGGAATCCCGATCTCCGGGTACTGGTCCCAGACATCGTGGCAGCGGATTACAGTCAGTCCTTTTCCCTGGATGAATTCCCGTTTTTGGCTGGCCGTCTCGAAACGGAAGATCTTCTCATCCGAGTCCCGGTGATTGAAATATGTCGGCTCGTGCGTGACAAAAATATTGCAGCCCAGGTCACAGGCCTTTTTCAAAGCCCAGGCATAGGACATCCAGCCCACTGCGATTCCCCTGACCTGCACCTCAGGCCCGCCGGACTTGAATGTATCCACAGTATCGCTCCAGTCGACCCAGCCGCTGTCGAGCGATCTCAGATAATTATAGACATCACAGGCTGAAAGAGTCGCCATGGCTCCGGTCCCTCCCGATTTTTGTCAATTCGGTTCTGATAGTGATCCTTTTTCAGGATTCAAACCACAGGCTTGCGAAATCCATTTCGCTCAATGTTAATTCATCCAGCCTGATAAATCAAAGATTATTCGACTTCCCGCTCCGCTTTTTATCAGTCAGAGAACGGTGCGGGAAATATCCGCCAAAAAGCATTTATTCATCAAAAGGACCGGCAGTCCAGCCGCTTTTTCCAAAAGCGCATAAATGATTGACTGAGCTGTTTCTCTATTTTTTTATCTTACATTGCCGCCATTTTTATTATTTTATTATATAGTAATCTCCATTATTCACAAATTTTTCAGGTGTTTTCTGCTCTCAGAATCACGGATGACACGGTTCCCCACCCCCCGCTCCCCGGGCGACCGCCGGTCGCCCCTACGGTTGGCTTAAGGGGCCGTTTACCCCGCGGCAAGCTGCGGGGAATTCTTTTCGATTAAATGATAGTATCACCGCCAATCAATCAGTTCACTATTCAGGCATCTCCCGCAAAGGAGGTCTCAGGATGAGCCGGGAATCGACAGGCAAACAGCCCAACCGCCGCAAGTTCCTCACAGTGACCGCAGGCCACCTGGCAGGCGCGGTGCTGGCCATGCCTTCCTCCGGAGCCGCGCGCGTGCCCGGCGCCAATGACAGGCTCTCGATCGGGGTGATCGGCTGCGGCAACCGGTCCACCTCGCTGATCGAGGATATGGCCAAGTTCATGAAAGAGGAAAATTTCGAGTTTACTGCTCTCTGCGATGTCTGGACAGTGAACCTGAATAAAATGACGCAAAAGATAAAAGAGCTTACAGGCAGGACTCCGAGAACATTCTCGCGCTACCAGGACCTGCTGGCCCTGAAAGATATCGATGCAGTGATGGTGACCACGCCGGACCTCGCCCATACCCCGATCCTGATCGCTGCGTGTGACGCCGGAAAGGATGCGTTCTGCGAAAAGCCCATGTCCATGAATATGGCCGAGGCCAGGGAGGCGGTGGATGCGGTCAGGCGCAGCGGGCGGATAGTGCAGGTCGGCACCCAGCGAAGGAGCGACGGGATCTATATGGCGGCGGCTGAATTTATCAGGTCCGGCGCTCTGGGCGAGATAACAGTGATCGACCTGAAATGGAACGACGCCGGGCCGCGCTGGGAGAGGAATTACGATGATGTCAAAGAGAGCGATGTGAACTGGGAAGGCTACCTGATGCACCTGCCCAGGCGTCCTTTCGATCCCCGGCGCTTCCGCTGCTGGCATCTCTACCGCGACTACACTATCGGAGTGGTCGGCCTGCTGGGAGCGCACCACACTGACCAGGTGCACTGGTCCATGGACGATCCATACCCGGAAAGTGTCACTGCAACAGGCGGCACCCTGGTCTGGAAAAACCGCGAGCACTACGATACCATGCTCTGCAGTTTCAAATACCGGAAAGGGTTCCTCGTGTCTTACGAGACCCGGCTCGGCAATGCCGCGATGCGGGCCGAAACAGTGTATTACGGTACGAACGGGACTTTCGACACCAGCTCCTGGACCTGGACCGGAGAGGGGCGAGTGCTGCCCGAGCGCCTGGAACCCGGCAACAGGCAGTACCCAACCTCGGCATTCGCCATGCAGGAGGGAGCGGCCAAACAGGAAGAGGTGAAGATCGAGCCTGACCCGCGGGGCATGGACCACATGCGGAACTGGGTGCAATGCATCCGCGACCGCAAAGAGCCCAATGCTACTGTGGAGAACGGTTTCAGCCACTCCCTGGCTGCGATCATGGCGCACCGGGCCGCTGATACAGGCAAGCGCATGGTATATGATCCGGTCTCGCGCGATATCAGGGAGGGATAAGCTGTCCCGGGTTAGAATCTCTATTCGTAAGGAGTAAAAAAAAGTGAAGACTCTTATCAAATCGCTGTTCCCACTGTCTGCCGCGCTTGTTATTGCCGGCCTCTCGGGCTGCACGACCGAGGAGCTGGTGCAGGTGACTTTCCCGAAAGGGATAGATCTGCACGAGTTTCCGGTCACCTTTGACCTGCCCTCGGGATTTGACACTTCAGCGGCTGTCTGGGAAATTTTGCCCACTGATTGCCTGATAGCGAGAAAAACCTATGCCCAGGCCTGGATTGACAGACCGGGCGAAGGAGACAGCGGAGCCCCGCAGCGGAAAATCACTTTCCTCTGGAGTCTGATGCAGCCCTCAGGCGGGAAAACCAAGTTCTTTATTTTCCGAAAATTTTCTGAATCCATGGCCCCGGCCTTTACATTCGAAGACCGGAGCGGCAAGGAGCTGGCCCTATTGCAGGACGGGTCACCGGTGCTTTCATATATTTACGGCATGAACCTCAAACAGGGCGTGCCGGAGGACCGCCGGCGCTCGAGCTATGTCCATCCGGTCTACGGGCTGGATGGTGAAATCCTGAGCGATGATTTCCCTGAGGACCATTACCACCACCGGGGCATCTTCTGGACCTGGCCGGAGGTGTTTGTGGGCCGGGACTCGGTCAGCCTGTGGGATATCAGGGGAATAAACCAGCGTTTCGAGCGCTGGCTGGACCGTGAGACCGGCCCGGTTTTCGCCCGTCTGGGAGTGCAAAACGGCTGGTATCTCGGGGAGAACAAGGTGGTTGATGAAACTGTCCGGCTCACTGTGTACAAGGCTGATGAGGTGGGGCGCATGCTGGATTTCGAATTCACCTGGGAGGCCCTGGATAAACCGGTCACAATTCTCGGCGCTCCTGAGGAGAACAAAGGATACGGCGGATTCAGCTTCCGATTCGCCCGGTTCGACAAACCGATGATCACCACCTCGGGCGGGGCCCAGAGCGAGGACTCGAACCTCTTGAGCTTCCCCTGGGCCGACCTGTCGGCCCGCTTTGGAGACTCCGATAAAATTTCCGGCGCGGCCCTGTTCGACAGCGAGCGGAATATCGGCTTCCCCAATGGCTGGACCCTGCGCCATTACGGTTTCCTGGGAGTGGCCTGGCCCGGCAATGACCCTTATACCCTGGAGCCCGGACAACCGGTCAAGGCCGGTTATCGAGTGTGGGTGCACCGCGGAGGCGCCGAGGAGGGCATGGTACAGTCAGCTTATACGGCCTACGCCACTCCGGCTCCGGCCAAGGTGGTGCAGTAGATTTCCGGAACAGGCGATACTATTTCCGGTTTTTAAATATCGATCTTCTCTGCCGAAAACCGCATCACGTATAGAAAAACTCCGCAGTGGCAGTACAGTCTCTGTCTGAGACCAGACGGACCCAGTGGGCGCTGTAACCCTCCGGAAAGACATGATAACGGTATTCTCCTGATTTCAGGCTCAGAGAGGTGTATTTCCGCCAGGAGCCATTGCCCAGAAAGTCCACCTCGACTGCTATCTCAGCCTCAGCAGCTCCTTCCTGGAACAGGTGCAGCGCCTTTTTATCGAAGCCGGTCATGAGATATGGATCGGACGGTTTTCCGGCTGATACTCTCGTGCTTCGCCAGGGGCCGCCCCAGCCCTTGGGCTTGCCGAAACCCCAGAGGTCATCCGTTTTCCCGAACCAGATACCGGACTGGGACTGGGGGGAGAGCAGGTTGCCGCCCACAGGAGTGGCCTGGTTGCCTGCCATGACAAACATCCCGCGGAACGAACAAAAATCGGGAATGATACGCAGGTGCGTACAGACCGGGCGAACACCCCACACCTTGTTCCCGTAAGCCATCGGGGCCAGCTCGTAAAACATGCCGTGGCAATCCATGAGATATCTCTCGGTCTCGACCTCGCGGATCCGGGTCCATTCGGTGGTCCAGGCATGGTCGAAACAATGGCTGGCCTTGGGCAGCCGGTAGGTCGACCAGTTGCCGCCTGCAAAAACCTTGAGCATGGCGGATGAATCATCCCAGCCATTGGCGAAAATCACTCCGCCGAAAGAGTCGCGGCCCGAAACATCCATGAACGGCTTGTCCTCGATCACTGTCCACTTCTTGCCGTCCCATTCCGCCAGCCTGCCATCCGTGTCCCCGATAAAATCATAGGAGTTGTTCGCCACCACTACCCGGCCCTGATTGGTATATCCGCCCTTGAAATGGGGCTGGCCCTTTATCCTGAACTCCTTGGCCAGGTCGATAATCAGCGCAGCTTTCAGGGTGCGCGCATCCACCTCGAAAAACGGGCCTTCCATAGTGAGGATGTAAAATTTGTGCTCCGGGTCGGAGAGATGAGTCATGGCGGCTGTCAGGCGGTGGTCCAGCAGGTCTTCGATAATCCGCACGTTGCCTTGCATATCGATCAGGTAGGGGCCGATACTGACCTGGTTCGAGGGCTCATGAAGCAAACGGTTGGCATAGACACCATTGCTTACATGCACCTGTTCGATATTCAGGTCATCATCGATACAGTAAAGCCCGGTGCCTGTGCCGGATTTTCCGCCTCGGGAGCTGACATAAGTCACGGCCCAGAGCTTATCGGCCCAGGCGATCAAAGCTCCCACGCCGCTCTCTGTGCGCCTGGGCCCGCTGTCAGCCTTGACACCCAGGATTGGAACGGCCGGGTGCACAGCGAGCCCCTCGGCAGCAGCCGCGGCCAGCCCGCAGGCGGCCAGCTTGAAAGCGTCTCGACGGGATAGTTCCATGGTTACCTGCCTTTCCGGGTATTCGAAAATATCCTGGTAGAATAATCCGAGAAAACCTCCCGGGAATTGTCCCGGTTCAACCGGCAGATTTAAAACATTGGGGATTATCAGGCTTATTAAGTATTAGCAGAAAAATCCAGGTGTAAAGAAAAAAATGGCTCTAATACAAACAGCGAAAAAAATTTTTCTTTCTTCTAATTCTTGTCTTTCAACATTTCAAGTAACACTGCAACAAATAAAGTACATGATGAAGCAAATTTCTTTACATATATCTAAAAAGCCTTATCATATCGCTGGGACTAAAAAATATTTTTTGAAAAAATGAACAAATCTGAAAAAAGAGTTGTCTGTATAGTGACGGTTTTTTGGGGGTTGAAAGAATTCGCTAAGGGCTTACATTTCTTATCACCAGGACAGGCTGTCAGAAATCCTTTATCAGCCTGCTAATCCTGCTTTCCACGCTTGTATGATTGACACTGTTCCTGTCCGGGTATCCGCTGCCTGCAAAAAAAGTTGTGCGATCATAACCAATATTTTCAAATCCCGGAGCGAAAATCCGCAGCCTTTCTGAAATATCGATCGGTTAATCTGCGTTAAAGATTTTCAACTGATGAGTTTTAAAGCTCGGTACAATTTACGCAAGTTCAAATCCTTGGAGGTACTGTCATGTTACAGGCAATCGATTTAACCAAACGTTATGAAGACGACCTGCTGGCATTAGACAAGCTGAGTCTGGAGGTGAAAGAGGGTGAGACCTTCTGCTTACTGGGCGCCAATGGGGCCGGAAAGACCACTACGATAAACCTTTTCCTGAATTTTATCGAACCGACCGGCGGACAGGTTCTGATCAACGGGATCGATGTGGCCCAAAATCCTCTCGAGGCAAAGAAGTATATCTCGTATGTTTCGGAGAATGTGATGCTTTACGGCAACTTCACCGCCCGTCAGAACCTGAATTACTTCGCCAGGCTGGGCGGGAAGAGAGAGCTGAAAAAGGAAGATTACTATATGTATATGCGCAATATCGGCCTGACGGATAACGCCTTTGAGATGCGTGTCAAGAACTTCTCCAAGGGAATGCGTCAGAAATTGGGAATCACTATCGCCATCATAAAAGACGCGCCGAATATCCTGCTGGACGAGCCCACTGCGGGCCTGGACCCCAAGGCGGCCGCAGAGTTCATTAAGATCATTTCCGGCCTGCGCGACAGCGGCAAGTCTATTATCATGTGCACTCATGACATTTTTCGAGCCAGGGAGATCGCCGACCGGATCGGAATAATGAAAGCGGGGCGCCTGGTGATGTCCCGCACGCGGGAGGAATTCCTGGGAGACGACCTGGAGCAGATATATATGGATTACATGCGGGAAACGGCGTGACCGGCAAAATTTCCCGGTTATTTGTTTAATGGGGTTTTGATAACAATCAGCACTGTAATCAACAGACCACTGTAAAATGTATCGGGAGGACCTAATGCTGCGGGACATAATCAATAAGGAGATGCTGGATACGATTTCCAGCCCGAAGTTCGTCTTTACCTTCCTGCTCTGCACAATCCTGATCCTGCTTTCTGTTTATACCGGGATCAACAGTTACAGGGCGGAGTTAGGAGAATATAACGCCTCGATAGCATTAAATAGAAAGAACCTGGAAAGTCAGCCTAGTTACGGCGCATTGGCCGGACTGGGAGTAAAAGTAACCAAACCTCCTCAGGTTCTGAGCACTATTGTCAGCGGAATCCAGGAGGCGGTCGGCCGCAAGGCTTCCGTGAATGTGGCCTATGATCCTAGCCTCGTGGATTCGAAATATGACAGCAACCCCGTGTTTGCGGTTTTCGGTGAATTGGATCTGTCCTTTATTGTCAAGATTGTTCTCAGTCTGCTGGCGATTCTTTTTACTTTTGACGCGGTTGTCGGTGAAAAGGAACGCGGCACATTGAAACTCACGCTAAGCAACAATGTGCCGCGCGACCGGTTTATCCTGGGTAAAGCGATCGGCAGTTTCGCAAGCCTCCTCCTTCCGCTGATCATACCCATGGTCCTCGGACTGATCATCCTGACCGTTTATCCGGATATTTCCTTAACCGGGGAGGACTGGCTCCGGATCGGCATTATTTTCATCCTTTTTCTGCTCTATATTTCGGTCTTTTTCATGCTCGGGCTCTTTGTCTCAGCCCGGACAAGCCGCTCCTCCACCAGCCTGCTGGTCCTGCTCTTTATCTGGGTCACCTTTGTCACGGTTATCCCCAGGGCCGCGGTAATGGCAGCCGGGCAGATTTACCCGATCCCCTCGGTCCACGAAATTACCGCTCAGAAAGATGCGTTCCTGCAGGAAATCCAGGGATTAGCCCCTCAAAAACTGAATGAATGGCGCCAGGAAAATCCCCCGCAAGACACACAGGAGTACCAGGACAAATTCAAGAAATTTCTGGAAGAACTGCAGCAGGATCTGACCTCAAAAATCGACAAGAAGAACGCGGCCATTGAAGAGGAGTACCAGGCGAAACGTCGTAAACAGGAGGCGCTGGCCACAAATCTCTCCCGTATTTCACCGACTTCGACACTGATGTTCGGGGCGATGAGTCTAGGCAGGACCGGGATCCACGAACACGAAAGGTTCCTCAACTCGATCAAGACCTACAAGCCGGTTTTTACCAAATGGGTGAATGCCAAAATGATGCGCACCCTGAAACTCGGGAGTGTCGAACAGCCCAGACCGGATATCAGCGATATGCCTGTGCACCAATTCGAGCCCGAGAGCCTTAACCAGTCTCTTGCAGCCGCGCTGCCGGATTTCGCGATAATGATCCTGTTGATAATCCTTTTTTTCACCGGGGCATTCGTGTCGTTTCTTAGATACGACGTGAGGTAGGGTTCTTCCGGAAGAAATGTTTACTTTTTCTCCAAGGGCGTGGTGCAAATACGCTTACAGATGAGCGAACGTATTGGTATCGATAAGGGCGATTCGCGAACCGCCCATGCAAGTTATTGATATACTAGGAGTTAACAATATTCCTCAGGCGCCTTTTTATTTCCCTCCAATACGAATGGCTAATAATCGACACGCGCTTGCCATTTTTTAATTAAATAAAATCTGTTTTGTTAAAAGAGAAACTTCGAGCAATCCGATGGAAACCCGCCCATAATGAAAAAGGCGCAAGCCATTGTGGTAAGCGCCTTTACTCATTTCCTGGTGCCGGGGACGGGAATCGAACCCGTACGGAACTAAGTTCCAAGGGATTTTAAGTCCCTTGTGTCTGCCAATTCCACCACCCCGGCAATTATTTTCATCCAAACGTCTGGATTTTTTTCTTAAAAATTCCCGAATGAAAAATGGTTGTTTCACTGAATAATAAATTTAATCAGCGCCCAAATCAATGTATTTTTACCCTGGGTGATTCAAGCCGAATTTCCCCGGTCACTGTTTCTTGAATACTCCGGCATACATCTGCCCGGTCATCAGGGACCTGGTCACTTTAAAATCAATTTCTTTCAGGCCGCTCGCTCTCATCACCTCCCTTATTTCTTCCACCGGCATTCCATGACTTTCTTTTGCAGGCTCCCGGATTAAAAGCTTCCCGGTATCTTTTAGTATCCGAGACAATGTATTTACTATCTCCTGCCTTGACTGCTTTTCAATATCATGCAGCATGAAATGGATAAAAACAGCATCAAAGGAGTCATTTTCGAAATTGAGAGTCGATATTTCTCCGACTTTAAGCTCCACATGAGGATGTTTTCTCAATCTCTTTTTCGCTATTTTTATCAATGCCTCGGATATATCGACACACACCAATCGCCCGCCGCCTTTCAGCAGGCACTGGGCCAGATATCGTGAAGCCGAGCCGCAGCCGCAGCCGAAATCAAGCACCTTCTCGTTCCCTTCCAGGACTAAGCTGTTCACATAGCGCTTGTAAAACGGTCTGGTCAACAGGTCTAACAAATATGCATGGATTATCAGATCAGCTAGGCCAGGTTCCTTAAAATCCATAAATAACCTCCCTAGATCTGCCTGCTAAAAATTTGAACCCCATAATAAAACACTATTAAAGGCTATCATAAAGGCTCATCCAGTTGCAGGCACCAGCTCGACAACAGCTTCACAGTGGGGAGTATGCGGGAAAAAGTCAAGGAGCGCGGCGCTTTTTACCCTGTAATCCTTGAATTTTTCCAGGTCTGCGCCAAGCTGACGGATATTGCACGAGACATAGACTATAAGCCGCGGGGCCAAAGCTTTGAGCTCGATGATCGTTTTCGGGTGCATGCCGCTGCGCGGAGGGTCAGTGATCACTGCGAGCGGCTCGGGCAAATTGACATTTTTGAGCCTTTTGGCATCAAGCGCCAGAACTTTCACATTGCCCACACCGTTCTCCCTGATATTCGATTCCGCAGACCCGACAGCCTGGGGGAAGCTTTCAATGATCGTGACTTCGTGGAAAAGATCGGCATTTATGATCCCGAAAGAGCCCACTCCCCCGTAAAGGTCAAGCAGGTGAAAGCCTGCGGTGTCATATCGGCTCAGGATACCCCGGACATACTGGTGAAGCTTCAAAGACATTTCATAATTGTTCTGGAAAAAGCCCTGAACGTTATAACAAAGGGTTCTTCCCAGGTAAGTTTCCCTGAGTGTATCGCCTCCCTTGAGAACAAAATAATCTTCCGAGACAGAGACATCCCTGTTGTGGGGCACATAGGTCACGATCACGTTTTCTGCGCTGGTGACCTCTGCAAAGGAAGTGATCCTTTCCCTGGCTTGCAGAAGGCGGATCGAGTCCGCATTAAAAACGAAAGAAACTGATGAGTCTTCCTGGGGAGCCCTGATAACCGCATAGCGGAAAGTGCCCCTGTTTTTTTTCATCTCAAAATAATCGACCTCGCTGAAAAATGATCTGATCTCAGCGATCAGCCGGTTTATCACCTCTTTTGCAATAACACATTTCTCTAGATCCACGACTTTATGCCAACTGCCCTTTTTTCTGAACCCCAGGCCCCCTGCATGGAAAACCATATCCACCCTGGTGCGGTAAAAATACTCCTTCCCATGGAAAACTTCTATATCATCGAACTTTATGGCATTAGCCAGGCTGTTCCGCTTGTTTTCCAGTTGTAAGCGGTAATCCAGATTCTGGGCGCTGCATCCGCCGCACTTGCCGAAATATTTACACAGAGGTTCAGCCATCTTTTCCTATCACCCTTGAGCTGAGCTATTTAGTACCGCTTGAATGTTTGTTTTCCTTTAAATTTAACGCCTTGGTTAGGATTCAAAAACCACCCTCAATCTTTATCTGGTGCATATGGATCACTTATTCTTTTAATTAAGTTTTATCAAGCAGCAGGGCCACACTTTTTTATCTGGTGGGAAGCAAACGCTCTGGCCAGAGAAAGTATCAGGGAGGGCGAGGAGACGATCCGAGCTAAAATGTTGCGGTAGGTGTCCTGGCCCGAGACACTGTCAAAAAGAGCCTGGCGCAAATTGGGATCACTCCCGGCGACTTCAAGAATCGGGTCGAAAAAGGAGAACCTGGCCAATGAAATGGTCAGCCACCGTACAATCCGGCCGTACCACCTGTCGCCGATCAATTCTCTGCAGTCATTCTCGATTTGTGACAGGGCGTTTTTGGTGATCCCCCTTTCGAGAATGATCCTGGCGGCGCTATGCCCTGTGCAGATTGCCGAGTTAATGCCTTTTCCTTTGAACGGCCGGACCAGCCCGGCGCTGTCACCGATAGCGATGAAGCGATCCCCGTAAAAACCCTTGGCCGGGGAGATAGGAAAGTTCCCCTTATACATATCCTTAATCCCGTACGGGAAAGTCATGATTGAAGTTACCGCTGGGGAACGGAGAAACTCAGTCAGAGTTGCGGCTGTAACCTTGCGTCCCGCAACCAGCGCGGTAATATGGTTACCCTTGGGTACCAGCGCGCCAAACTCGACAGCGGAATTCCGGGGCAGGAAAGCATGAATGTAATTTCCGAAAGAATCAACCAATTCCTGGCCGGGATGGATTTTTGTTACCACTGTCTCCAGGTAATCAGGAGGCCTGTAGCCGGTCCTGCGGCTCAAGGCTTCGCACATCTGGCGGTCCAGGCCGAAAGCCCCTACCAGGATATCACCCTCGAAGCTGCCTCCTTCCGTATAGAGATTTACCGCCTCATCGGTGAATTCCAGATCCATTACCCTGTTGCGGCATACCTCGACTCCGGCTTTCTCTACCTGTGAGAGAAGATAACCGTCCAGAAGCACCCGGCGCGTGGCAATCGATGGCTCAGGGCTGGCGGAGGATAAATCGGTGAGATAAATGCTCTTACAATCCGTGTGCAGCCAGTAGCCGTGAATCTCGCGCTGGATCAGCTCTCCGGGCAGGGCGAGGTCCAGGTACTCTCGCAGGATGGTTACTATCGGCGGGCTCAGCACTCCCATACACTGGTTGTAATGCTTTCCGAAAGTCTTATGCTCGAAAAGGATTATCTTCACCCGGCGCTTCATCTGTGAGGCCAGCCGGACCAGTGAAAGGGCACAGGAAGCTCCAGCCGGTCCCCCGCCAACTATCAGCACCCGCAAAGGGTCGGTCACTCCGTTGTCCAACACTCCTGCCGCCTTAAGCGCATGCCGTCCGGTTGTAAAACGAGTGCGCAGAGTTGTCAGGATCAAGTGAGACAGCATGCCCGGATCCAGACAATGCAAGAAGATTTTTTTATAAGGCGCATCCCCGGTAAACATGTTCCACAGGATCCAGCGCAACTGGCGCCGGCTGTGACCTTTTGAACCGCGATCGGTCCCGGCGAGATCAAGATAGGCGCGGGTCATTGACGGTAAATGGCTGATCCAGTCGTGCATCCGGAAGAGCAGCCGTCCCATTGAGTTGTCCAGGCGAAAGGCGGCCTTGACTTTTCTGCTGTAATACCGTCGAAGAGGTGCTGCCTCTCCAGGCCCGTACTCGACAAGAACCCGTGCCGCAAGCTCAGCCGAATGCAGCGCACTCTCGATCCCGTTCTTATAATACCTCGAGACAGCCGCATCGCCAATGATAATACAGTGTGGAGCCGCAAGCCGACCTCCATCCGTTATCGGAAAAAGCGGCGCGCAGCAGCAAATAGGTCCTGCCAAAACCAAACTGGAAGGGAGATGTTCTTTTACGCGCGGGTGGCGCATAAAGAGTTCCAAATGTTCGAGGGTAAGTTTTTCACCAATCAGCGATACGGTGATATGGCCGAGTTTTGGAGTAATCACCCCGAACCGGATCGGGGACAGGCCGAGAGTGAAAATCTTGATTTCATTCCCGAAGCGCTGCAGGATAAAATCGTCGGCTATCCGGTATTCGGCCTGCAGGGCACTGTCTTTCAGCGGCCATCGGTACCCGAATCCGAGCTTTTCGAACTGTTCCCCAATTTTGCAGTTAACGCCAAAAGCGCCCACCAGCATATCGGCGCGGTGTATCATACCTTTCATGTCTACAAGAATGACCGGGTCCTGAGCGCCGGGCTTCAGTTCCACACGCTCGATCTCTGCTGCAATCTTTTCCGCTCCCAAGGCCAGAGCATGTTCGAGAAGAAACTGGTCAAAACTGATCGAGCCGGCCTGCTCCAGGTGCGGTCCATGGCCCCGGTAAACAGTGTAGATATGCTGATTACGCGGTGCGGACAGGCGAATGTCCCCCTCGAGAGTGACAAGATGGTAGCTTTCGATCTTAGCCTGGATTATCCGGCTGGGAAGCTCCAGACCTATATTCTCCATGGCGAAAAGAAGGCCGGCTGAGATAACTCCCTGGCAATAGTTGCAGTTCGGAGCCCCTCTCTCTTCGAATTTCTTGGGCTCGAAGATAACCACCTCTACCGGCAAACCACGATCCCGGGCCTGCTTAAGAAAGCTGAAAGCGAAAAATGTTCCTGCAGGCCCACCTCCTATTACAGCCACACGCATTGGCGATTGCTTATTTTTCAGGTCGAATGAAGCCATTCAGTCCTCTCAACAACTGATAACCTGACAGTGTTCTTGCAGTTCAAGCCGGGCAACTGAAATAATTCATAATTTCTCTCAAATATTTTCCCGCCCTGACCTTCCTGAATTTTCAGCCTTACATGTTCAGCTCTTTAAGTTTAGACTATCAGTCCGGATTTTACAATACCCCATTGAGTTAAAACTTGAAATTCTGTTGTCAACTCAGAAAATTTCGATTTCATCCGCTGAAAATCTTAACCAGGCGAAATCAATCATTATTTCAATAGACACAAAAAGCAGATAAATATAGATTAAAAACCAATCCGGTGTGCGCAAATATTAACCGTAAAAAACCAGAAAATATTTTATTACTCTTCAATAGATAAAAAAAGTCTCCTGAAAATCAGTGAGTCAGTGGCAGAAAAAATACTCATTCTTTTCCCCAAATGAAAAAAGAATCTTTCACTTATCGTTCCCGCCTGGAAGCTCCGGCAGAGGAAGTATTTAAATGGCATACCCGGCCCGGGGCTTTTGAAAGGCTTAAGCCGCCATGGGAGCGGGTCAGCATAGAGGGCCGGGCAGGTTTGGTCGAGGAGGGGGCAAGAGTCCGGCTCTCGATCGGCCGTCCCGGCTTAAAGTGGCTCCTCGAGCATCGGGACATCGTACCCGGCCGGCAGTTTTGCGACTACGCTATAAAAGGCCCTTTCCCCTACTGGAAGCACAGCCACCGCTTTATCCCCGAGAGTCAGGACGCCTCTATACTTGAAGATCACCTGGAGTACGGACTGCCGCTTGGAGGCCTCGGTCGTCTGGCTGCCGGAGGGTTCCTGCGTAAAAAACTGGAACGGCTTTTCCGCTACAGACACCGGATAACAGCCTGCGATCTCGCCGCTCTGAAAAGGGGCGCCATCGAAAAACCTCTCAAGGTCCTTGTCAGCGGAAGCTCAGGGCTTATCGGCTCCGCCCTGATTCCTTTCCTGACCTGCGGCGGGCACAGGGTTATGAGGCTGGTGCGCCGTAAGATTCATCCAGGGGAAGAGACAGTATTCTGGGACCCTCTTTCAGGCAGGGTGGATTCGAATGAACTCGAGGGTTTTGATGCAGTTATTCACCTGGCTGGCGAGAGCGTGGCCCCGGGCCGCTGGACCGCAGGTAAAAAAGAGCGCATCCGGCTGAGCAGGATCAAAGGTACGCAGGTTTTAATCGACTCTCTCTCCCGGTGCGACAGGCCTCCGCAGGTCTTGATTTGCGCCTCGGCAACCGGTTATTATGGAAACCGGGGTGATGAGCTTCTGGATGAGAACAGTGGGCCGGGAAATAGTTTCCTCTCCCAGGTTTGCCGGGAGTGGGAGCAGACTGCTGCGGCTCTGGCCCGGACAGGAGTTCGAGTGGCCAGCTTGCGTTTCGGAATGGTTCTCTCTCCTGAGGGAGGAGCCCTTGGCGTGATGCTCCTCCCCTTTCGCCTCGGCGCCGGGAGCCCTCTGGGAGACGGCAGACAGTGGATGAGCTGGATCTCTATCCATGATGCGGTGCGCGCTATATATCATATCCTGCTTGACAGCTCTCTTGCAGGCCCGGTCAATCTAGTCTCACCCGGCCCGGTAACCAACCGCGAATTTACCTGTGCTCTTGCCCGGACTTTAAATCGACCGGCCTTTTTCAGAACACCGGCCTGGCTGCTTAAAGCCGCTTTAGGTCCCATGGCGAAAGAGCTTCTCCTGGCAAGCTGCCGGGTAAAGTGCGCCAGGCTGAAGCAGACGCACTTTGCTTTCTGTCACCCCGAGCTCAAAGGAGCGCTCGAGTTTCTTATGGGCAAACAATAAAACTTAAAACCAGGAAAACAGTCCACAGCCCATGCAATCCGGTAGGCCTGGAAGCTGATTTGTCTTGAATAGAATTTCTGATTGCCGGCCTTTATTCCGACCGGAAAAAAGCTTGCCTCCATCCGCAATCTAAAATATATTCACTTTTTCTTCAGTCATACTCTCTAACCATTGAACCCGCTTAAGGGATTATAATTCATTGGATTCGAGTACGCTTTTCCAATAACCAGTGATATTCCTTACTACAGGGAGCATTAAATAGTTTCCATTTATATTGTCTTTATATGCGTTAGCCTTGGTTATTAATACAAGTTGAGTAAACAGGAATAGTTTACCAGATGTCGATTCTTACATTTAAGGCGCCGGCGACTTACTTTACCTGACAACGGTTGAAATACCCCGGGAGAAAACTTTTACAACTGCCGAAAATAGGTTTTAGTGTAGCTACCTGGGATGATAAAGCCATCCCAGGTGAAACTAGGGGCCATAAGAAGCCCTGAAGTCCGAGGACCCTGTTTTTGGAGCGTGTAGAATACAAGTAATTTCCATGCATGCTCTGATATATGTACACCGCCCAGGCAGGCCTTTGCGCAGGCTTCCTGCGCACCAGGCGAGCTTGGCGAAGCGGAGTAAAAGACATAATTTCCAGGATTAACTTTTGTTTCTTTTTGTTTAAAAAGAAATGGTTTTGCTTCTTTTGCCACCAAAAGAAGAAATAAAATTTCCTTTACGGATAGCTGCAAACAATTTTATGACCTGAGTATAAAAGAGTTATTTTTACCCGCATTCCCCATTTTATAGTAGAAAGTGTTTTTCAAACCCGACCTGTTTTATTCAACTTAATGAAAATCTGCATTCAAAAAGGCCAAAAATATTTTGCTCCATTCCAAAAGGGCAAAAGCCTGCGCCAGAAAAAATCAGACCAGATAAAACATGTTAAATTCAAAAACGTTAATTTCGGTTGATAGATTACGAATAAAAGAAAGATCCATTTAATATTATGAGCGGAGACCCTGGTATGGCGAGAATCTTAAGCAAAAGTACTATAGCCCCCAATACGATAAGCATGGAACTTTTAGCGCCGAAAATAGCGCGGAAAAGAAAGGCCGGCCAGTTTGTCATTCTGAGGGCCAGAGAAGCGGCCGAGCGTATACCGCTCACGATTGCCAAGAGCGACATTGAGAAAGGTTCTATCACGGTTATTTTCCAGATGCTGGGACATTCGACAATGGAACTCGGGCAGTTGCCTGAAGGTCAAGAGGTGGCGGATGTAGTGGGGCCGCTGGGCCGGCCGACGCATATCGAGAATTTCGGCACAGTAGTCTCAGTGGGCGGGGGAATAGGAACCGCGGTCGCTCTGCCCATAGCCCAGGCCATGCAACAGGCGGGAAACAGGGTTATCGGAATTGTGGGCGCGCGGACTAGAGACCTGCTTATCCTTGAGCAAGAGATGAGAGGAGTGTGCGAGGAGCTGCTGGTTTCCACTGATGACGGGACTTATGGGATTCACGGGTTCGTGACTCATG
>Ga0307379_10002686_pt1 | contig 26172 bp, 28 predicted proteins | sample UN2MG_FD_202237 | JGI IMG/M metagenome (GOLD analysis project Ga0307379, IMG submission 202237) | Soil microbial communities from Risofladan, Vaasa, Finland - UN-2 | ecosystem: Environmental > Terrestrial > Soil > Coastal area > Acid sulfate soil | place: Finland: Risofladan, Vaasa | collected...
TTGGTTGTGAAATCGCCTCACCCGCGCCGCTGTGCCAAGGAACCTTTCTCCCCGGGAGTTGGGTGGACTCGGCGTCCTCGCCGTCGGTGAGCAGGATGGCAATCGGCCGATTGATCGGGATATGCTCGGTCCCTTCCGCCACCAGGATCTTGCCGAGCGTGCCGTCGTCGATGGCCTCGACCTCCATGGTCGCCTTGTCGGTCTCGATCTCGGCAATCACGTCGCCGGCGCGCACCTCATCGCCCTCGCGCACATGCCATTTGGCGAGCTTGCCCTCCTCCATGGTGGGCGACAGCGCGGGCATCAGGATTTCAGTGGGCATCGCTCAATGGCCTTAATGTGCCACCACGTCGGTGAAGAGCTCGGCCGGATCGGGCTCGGGATCGGCTTGTGCGAACTCCGCGGCCTCGTTGACGCGGGCGCGAATTTCGCGGTCGATCGCCTTCAGCTCGTCCTCGTGGCGGCCCGCCTCCAAGAGGCGCGTCCGCACGAGTTCGATGGGATCGTGGTGCTCGCGCATGTCCTGCACCTCCTCGCGGGTCCGGTATTTGGCGGGGTCGGACATGGAATGACCGCGATAGCGATAGGTCAGGATTTCGAGGATCATCGGCCCGTTGCCGCCGCGCGCATGGGCAATCGCCCGCTCGCCCGCGGCCCTGACCGTGGCGACGTCCATGCCGTCGACCTGCTCGCCCGGAATGCCGAAGGCGAGACCCCGATGGTAGAGTTCCTCGGCCTGCGCGCTGCCGCGCTCTACCGCCGTCCCCATGGCGTAGTGGTTGTTCTCGATGACGTAGACGACCGGCAGCTTCCACAGCGAGGCCATGTTGAAGCTCTCATAGACCTGGCCCTGATTGGCGGCGCCTTCGCCGAAGAACGTGAGGCAGACGCGATCGTTGCCACGGTATTTGTTGGCGAAGGCGATGCCGGTGCCGAGCGGCGCCGGCGCGCCGACGATGCCGTGTCCGCCATAGAAGTTCCTGTCGACCGAGAACATGTGCATGGAGCCGCCCTTGCCCTTGGAGTAGCCGTGGCGGCGCCCGGTGAGCTCGGCCATCACGCCTTTTGGGTCCATGCCGGTGGTCAGCATATGGCCATGATCGCGATAGGCGGTGATGATCTGGTCACCGTCCTCGATCGCCATCATCATGCCGGTGACGACGGCTTCCTGGCCGATGTAAAGGTGGCAGAAGCCGCCGATATGGCCCATGCCGTAAAGCTGGCCCGCCTTCTCCTCGAAGCGGCGGATGAGCAGCATGTTGCGATAGGCGGTCAGCTCCTCATCGGGGGTGAGGCGCGGGCTGTGCGGCGGCGCGGGTCCTTCGGGGGGCTTCTGGTCCATCCAGAAATTGGCCGCTCCCGGTGTCAGGCTTGGGCTGGTCAATCCTGGCCTCCTTCGACTCACTCCACGCGCCGGGCAAAAAGCTAGCACGAGTTCAAAGGCGGCTGGAAGATTGGCGCGCCCGCGCGCCGATTTGTCATCGCCCGCCTGCGCGGGCGTGACAGCAACTAGCGCCTGGTGAGCGGCCCTTTGGGGTCGGGCTGGCGGCGCTTCATCATCACGAGATCGTCGGGATGGGCGAGGTTCAGGATGGCGCGGGCCCGCTCGTCCAGCATATCCGGGTCAAGGCTTTCCGGCCTGAGCAACGCCACGTCGCGCTCGATGCGCTGCTTGACTTCGCGCAAGCCCGCAAGCTCGCCCTCAAGCACCTCTTTGCGCGCCTCGAGGTCGGCGCGGGCCTTCAGGCCATGGTCGCCGTTTTGCAAGTGGTAGCCGAAATAGCCTCCGGCGCCCAAGGCAAGCAGTGGAAAAATGAATGCCCCGAACCGCATGTCCGCCCCTCCCGACGAATCCCAAACATCGGCCGAGGCTGGTTAAGCGGCGGTTACCGTCCGTCGCTTCGACCCTAGCGCTTCAGCACGGAAGCTCCGGCGTAGCGGGCTCTGGGGCCAAGCTCCTCTTCGATGCGGATGAGCTGGTTGTATTTGGCGACCCGGTCGGAGCGGGCCAGCGACCCGGTTTTGATCTGCCCGCAATTGGTCGCCACCGCCAGATCGGCGATGGTCGTGTCCTCGGTCTCGCCGGAGCGGTGCGACATCACCGCCGCGTAGTTGGCATCGTGCGCCATGGCCATGGCGTCGAGCGTCTCCGATAGGGTGCCGATCTGGTTGACCTTGACGAGGATGGCGTTGGCGATGTGCTGGTCGATGCCCTCTTTGAGCCGCGTGACATTGGTCACGAACAAATCGTCGCCGACGAGCTGGATGCGGTCGCCAAGCGCCTGCGTCAGGGTGCGCCAGCCGTCCCAATCGTCCTCCGACATGCCGTCCTCGATGGAGAAGATGGGATAGTTGTCCACGAGCTCGGTGTAATAGGCCGTCATCTGCTCGGCAGTCAGGCTCCGCTTTTCGCCTTTGAGGAAATAGCGGTCCTCGCCGTAGAATTCCGTCGCCGCCACGTCGAGGGCGAGAAACATGTCCTTGCCCGGGTGGTACCCGGCCGTGGCGATCGCCCCCATGACGAAATCCAGGGCCTCGCGGGTCGACGCGATATTGGGGGCGAAGCCGCCCTCGTCGCCGACCGCCGTGCCAAGGCCGGCGCCGTGCAGTGCGTGCTTGAGCGCATGAAATACCTCCGCGCCCATGCGAACGGCTTCGGCGATGCTGGGGGCGCCCACCGGCACGATCATGAACTCCTGAAAGTCGATCGGGTTGTCCGCATGCATGCCGCCATTGACGATGTTCATCATCGGCACCGGCAGCAGCGTCGCCTCCTCGCCGCCGAGATAGCGGTAGAGCGGCTGCTCATGGGAATCGGCGGCGGCCCGCGCATTGGCCAGCGACACGCCGAGAATGGCGTTGGCGCCGAGCCGCTTCTTGTTCTCGGTGCCGTCGAGGTCGCAGAGGAGCTTGTCGAGCCCGCGCTGGTCGTCGGCATCGAAGCCGTCCAGTGCTCTGCGGATCTCGCCGTTGACCGCCTCGACCGCCTTCTGGACGCCCTTGCCGCCATACCGGGTGCCGCCGTCGCGCAGCTCATGGGCCTCATGCGCGCCGGTCGAGGCGCCGGATGGCACGGCGGCCCGGCCGCGATGGCCGTCTTCGAGAACGACATCGACCTCGACGGTCGGGTTGCCGCGGCTATCGAGGATTTCCCGGCCGATGATGGTGGCGATGGCAGTCATGACGTTAGAGCCCCCTTCAAAATGTGGGGCCGTCTTAGCCTAGGCGGCGCACTAGCGGAAGGTGTATATCGGTTCTAGTTCAGTGGTAGCGAGGATCGCCGAATGACCGACAAACACACTGGTGGCTGCCATTGCGGACGCGTTCGCTACGAGGTCGAGGCCGATATCGGCGAGGTCATGTCGTGCAATTGCTCGCTCTGCCAAAAGCGTGGCTACCTGCTCGCCTTCGTCCCCCGCTCGCAATTCACGCTCCTCTCCGGCGAGAACGACCAGACCGACTACCAGTTCAACAAAAAGGTCGTCCATCACCTTTTCTGCAGCACGTGCGGGGTCAGCTCGTTCGGCACGGGCAGTGGCGACTTCGCCGAAACGGTGGCGATCAATGCGCGGTGCCTCGATGACATCGACCTTGGCGCGCTGACCGTGAAGCCGGTCGACGGCAAGAGTTTGTGAGCGCTTCCGCCGGGGCCCTGGTGCTGTTTTCCGGCGGGCAGGACTCAACGGTCTGTCTCGCTCATGCGCTCGACCGATATGCCCGTGTGGAAACGGTGGGCTTCAATTACGGCCAGCGCCATGGCGTCGAGCTTGAGTGCCGCCAGCGTGTGCGCGAGGCGTTGGTGCGGGACTTCCCCCAATGGGTGGAACGGCTCGGACCCGACCACATGGTCGACCTTGCGAGCTTCGGGGCCATCGGCGACACGGCGCTCACGTCGGAGGCCGAGATCGTCATGCTGGACTCAGGTCTCCCTTCCACATTCGTGCCGGGCCGTAATCTCGCATTCTTCGTCTACGCCGCGGCGCTCGGTTACCGGCGGGGGCTCACCACGCTGGTCGGCGGCATGTGCGAGACGGACTATTCCGGCTATCCCGATTGCCGCGACGCGACGTTGCGCGCGCTGCAAGAGGCGATCCGGCTTGGCACCGAGATCGCGTTCGCCATCGACACGCCGCTGATGTGGCTGTCGAAGGCGCAGACTTGGGCACTGGCGCACGATTTGGGCGGTGGAGACCTGGTTGACCTCATCATTGAGGAGACCCACACCTGCTACAAAGGCGAGCGCAGCGTCCGGTATGACTGGGGCTATGGCTGCGGCGAATGCCCCGCATGCGAACTCCGCGCCAAAGGCTTCCGCGAGTGGCAGGCCTCCAAGTTGGAGGGGCATCGCGCCTAAGGCTGCAACCTGAACCTCAGACAACCGCCGGTTCAAAACGCATTCAGGCGGGCTGTGGGAAGCTCCGTCCATCAACCGAGGAACAACGGATCTATCCGGGCTCGGGGATGCGGTGAACAGATGGAGTAGACCCATGATCAAGCTGAATCGAATTGTCCTGATTTCCGTGGCGGCCCTGATGGGTGCCACCGTGACGACGGCCGCGATGGCTGCCCCGAAGGAATTCTGTCGGACCTATGCCAAGATCGCCGTCAGCCAGTCGAATATTGCGCAGGCCCAGAATCTCGGCTGCACGGGCTTCCGTTGGCACAATTGGTATGACGGCCACTATCAGTGGTGCCGCTCGACCTCCAAGGCCTCGGCGCATTCCGAGACATTCGTCCGCAAGCGGGCCCTGTTCGGCGGCCAGTGTTAGCGGACCTCTTCGACGTTTGAGTCTTGCATCCGAGTCTTGCATCGCCCGGCCTTCGCGCCGGGCGATTGCTTTTCTGGGACGATCCGCAGCCCAAAGACCCGAGCACATCTCATGCTATACAACGCTTCGTTCCCACGCCTATAACGGCTTGGGATGCTTGCTCTAATGGGGGGACATTGATGGCTCAGAAAAAACGTACTTCGTGGGGGACGGTGGCCGGTCTGGCGGTCGCCGGCCTCGTCATTGTTGGGCTTGCCGTCGTGACGAGCAAGCCATTCCAGGAGGCGACACATACGCAGGTCGCGCTGGAAACGGCTTCCGAGGCTGCCCACGAACCATCCAAGTCCGGGGATGAAGCGCCGTCGAAGGTCGCAGATCAGAAACCTGCCGAGGCTTTGGACGAGTCCTCCGAAGTCGCAGATGCGACGCCGTCCGAGGCCACAAAGGAAACATCATCCGAGCCCGCAGACGAACCACCATCCGAGGTCGCTGCGACCGGGCAGGCAGGGGCCGAGGCCGAAGCAACGGGCGCTACCGAGACGGGTGAGTGCTGCAAAGTTGGCGATACGACGCCGCCGCTTGAGCTCGTGAAGCAAGTGCCGCCGGGTGGGCTGCACAATCCCTACGATTGGCAGAAGCTGGCCGCGGAGTCCCCGGAGGATTATCTCGTCAAGCAGTTCCGCCTGCCGGGCTGCAACGAGTGTCACGGCGGCGGCGGCGGCGGCGGCATGTGCCCGGCCTTGAGTCAAGGTGTCTGGTTCTGGGGCAATACCGACGACGTGCTGTTCAGGCTTATCAGTATGGGCACCGCGGACCTGGAGAAGCAGGGCTTTGCGCGCATCCAATGGGGCACCGTGAAGGCACCCATGCCTCCGATGGGGCAGGTCATCAAGACGTCGGACCATCTTTGGAAGATCATCTCCTTCATTCGGTCGATCAATCCGCCTGGCACCAATCCTCCGGAGAAAGTGATCCCCGGGCGCTACACGCCGCCTGGAGAGACCAAGGCCGAGTAGCGGTCCAACACACGACTTTGCGTGCATCGCCCGGCCCTCGCGCCGGGCGATGGCGTGTCTCGCGGGCGTCCCGCCGATGTTATTATGGATACGCGGAGTAACGTTCAGCCACGCAGACGTGTCTTGCGGCAGCAGTTCACTGCGCCTATCGACAATTTTTGTTGTCGGTCAAAGGCGTCTTTTGCGGAAGGCTAGCCCCCATGCGGAACCTGCGCGGCATATTCATCGCACTCGTCGTACTCGGCGGTGGCATTATTGGCGGCGGTCTCTGGGTCTCCCAGGCGGCCGACGAGACCTCATCCGAGGCTGCGGCCAGGGCTGGTGACAGCGGCGATGTCGCGACGGAGACCGTCTGCTGCAAGCCCGGGGACACCACGCCGCCGCTCGAGCTCGTGAAGCAAGTCCCCCTCGGCGAACTGCATAGCCCCTATCCGGACTACGCCAAGATGGCGAAGGACGACCCGGACCTCGTCAAGAAGTTCCGGCTGCCGGGCTGCAACGAGTGCCACGGCGGCGGCGGTGGGGGCGGTATCTGCCCGGCGCTCTCTCAAGGCGTCTGGTTCTGGGGCAATACCGACGACGTGCTGTTCAGGCTCATTTCGCTGGGCTCGGTGGGTCTGGAAGAACAGGGCGTGCAGCGCATTAGCTATGGCACCGTGAAGGCACCAATGCCGGCGATGGGTCAGGTCATCAAAACCTCGGACCATTTGTGGAAGATCATCGCCTTCATTCGCTCGATCAATCCTCCCGGCACCAATCCTCCCGAGAAGGTCATCCCCGCAAGGCTGGCTCCGACCGGGGCCGACAAACCGAAATAGCGGCTTAGCGGTGGTATCTTATCCCCGCCCGCCAGCCCCTCAAGCCTCGCGGGCACACCCGGCGAGAGAATTTGTCATGCCCGCGAAGGCGGGCATCCAGTAACCACCGCGCTCCCAAATGAAATGCGGCAGGGGTTACTGGATCGCCCGGTCAAGCCGGGCGATGACAAGGCTAGGGCATAGAGCCGCTTGCCCGTCGGGGCCTCATCCTTCGAGACGGCGCATGCCGCGCCTCCTCAGGACGAGGAGCAGTTCCTCATGGTGAGGAGCGCACCGAGAGGTGCGCGTCTCGAACCATGGTGGCCATGACGCCGGCCGGCAATGGCGAGGGGAAAGACGACGGGACCAAATTGAGACGCGCTTGCGTCTGGCGGTCGAAAGGGCCAATTTCCGGCCATGTATTCGGTCAAGGAGATCTACTACACGCTGCAAGGCGAAGGCGCCCAGGCCGGGCGCCCGGCGGTGTTCTGCCGCTTTTCCGGCTGCAATTTGTGGTCGGGCCGCGAGGCGGACCGCGCCGAGGCGATCTGCGATTTTTGCGATACGGATTTCGTCGGCACGGACGGTCCGGGCGGCGGCAAGTTCGCCGACGCCGATGCGCTTGCCCGCGCGGCCCGCGAGGCCTGGCGCGGCAATTCCGGCACGCCGCCCTTCGTCGTGCTGACCGGTGGCGAGCCGATGCTGCAAGTGGACGGGACCTTGGTCGATGCGCTGCATACGGCCGGCTTCGAGGTTGCCATCGAGACCAACGGCACCCTCCCCGTTCTCCCCGTCATCGATTGGATCTGCGTGAGCCCCAAGGCCGGGGCGCCGCTCAGACAGCGCTCGGGCGATGAGCTGAAGCTGGTCTATCCGCAGGAAGAACTTTGGCCCGAGGAGGTCCAGGCGCTCGATTTCACGCATTTTCTGCTGCAGCCCATGGACGCAGGGACGAACAGCCCGGCCAATATCAAGGCCGCGGTTGATTATTGCCTGGCCCATCCCAAATGGCGGTTAAGCCTGCAGACCCATAAACTTCTAGGCTTGCCTTAGAAACTTCTAGGCTTGCCTTTGACCTCGGCCCCGGGGCTTAAGCCCTGGCCCGGCCATGCGAAATCGCCTAAAGAGCCCACATGCGTATCTACAAAGAATTCTTCTTCGAGGCCGCTCATTTCCTGCCCTCGGCGCCCCCCGGTCATCCCAACGCCCGGGTGCACGGACATTCGTTCCGTGTGCGGATTACCGTGGACGGCGAGCCGGACGAGGACACCGGCATCATCGTGCATTTCGATGAGTTGGAGGCGGCCGTTACGGACGCCCGCGATGCGCTCGATCACCGCATGCTCAACGATGTGGAGGGGCTCACCTCCCCGACGCTGGAGCGGATCGCCATGTGGCTATGGGACCGGCTGCACAACCGGCTTCCCGGTCTGGCCGAGATCGTGGTGGCGCGCGATTCCTGCCATGAAGGCTGTGTCTTTCATGGTCCGCCCATGCGGCTCGCGGCGGAGTAGGCGATGACGCGAAAGATCACAGGCTTAAAGCAACTCGGGTCGGAGGCGCCGGTTCCCAATTCGCCGGAAGAGGCCGAGCTCGAGCGCGTGCCCAACCCGCATGCCGACACGGCCTATGTGGCGCGCTTCACCGCGCCCGAGTTCACCTGCCTCTGCCCGGTCACGGGTCAGCCGGATTTCGCACATTTCGTCGTCGACTATGCGCCACGCGAATGGCTGCTGGAGTCGAAGTCGTTCAAGCTCTTTCTGGCGAGCTTCCGCAATGCGAGCGCCTTCCACGAGGACGCCACGCTGACCGTCGGCAAGCGCGTCGTGGCGCTGGTCGAACCGGCCTGGCTCAGGATCGGCGGCTATTGGTATCCGCGCGGCGGTATCCCCATCGATGTGTTCTGGCAGCACGGGACGCCGCCCGAGGGGTTGTGGATTCCCGATCAAGGCGTGGCGCCGTATCGCGGCCGTGGGTGAGCGTGACGGATCTCGTCATCACGAATGGTGATGCCGCGGGCGAGTCGCTGCGGCGCTCATTGCCAGGGGCGGAGGTGCTACCGTGGCGCGATGTGCTCCATGAGGGCCCCGTGCCGCTCACTGCCACGCTGGAGGAGCTAACGGCCATCCGCGTCGAGTATCTGGCGGGCGCCGGCGGCGGTGAGATTGGCGCCATCGAGTTCGAGCTGACCGCGCGCGATCGCGGCCTTTCCATGAGCGCCGATTTCGACCGGGTGGTGCTGTGGTTCGAGCACGATCTCTACGATCAGCTCCAACTCCTTCAGGTGTTCGACTGGTTCGCCGCTAATCCGCGTGGCGACGGCACCCTGCTCCTCGTGCAAGCAGAAGATTATATCGGCCGCCAGGAACCCGAGGCGATCTCCGCGCTTGCCGCAACCGAAACGGTGGTCACGCAAGCACAGCTCGATCTCGCGAGACGTGCCTGGGCCGCGTTTCGCCAGAAGACGCCGGAGGCTTGGGCTAAGCTTCTCGACGAGGATCTTTCCGCCCTGCCCTTTTTGCGGGGCGCCGTGGTCCGCACGCTGGAGGAATTGCCGGGTCTCGACGGGCTGTCGCGTAGCGAGCGGCAGATGCTGGCCACGGTTGAGCCGGGTTCCGTCACCGCGCTCGCCCTCTTCATCGCCGTGCAGAAGCAAGAGGCCGCGGAGTTCATGGGCGATTGGAGCTTCTGGTGCTTGCTCGACAGCCTGGCGCTCGCCGACGAGCCGCTAATCGCCGGGCTTGAGGCTGCGCCTTTCCAGCATGCCGACCCGGAGCTGGCGAAAGCCTATCTCACGAGCCGCCTGTCGCTCACCTCGCTTGGCAGAGCGGTGCTGGCCGGTGGGGCAGATTGGGCCAAGCACCACGCGATCGACCGCTGGTGGGGCGGCACGCACCTGAGCGAAGACACGGTGTGGCGCTGGGACCAGACGGACGAGAAACTAATCCCCGCGTCCCCCTGACAGGCGATGATCGCGTTCGGGTTCAGTCAGCGCGGCCGGAGCGCTTCACGAGACGATCGATGTCCATCAACTCGCTGAGCAGCGGTTCAAGCTCTTTGAGCGGCACCATGTTGGGACCGTCGGACGGCGCCTTGTCCGGGTCCTGGTGGGTCTCGATGAAGAGCCCCGCCACTCCCACGGCGACCGCGGCGCGGGCCAGCACCGGCACGAAGCGCCGCTCGCCGCCGCTCGTGCCCCCCTGCCCCCCCGGCTGTTGCACCGAATGGGTGGCGTCGAAGATCACCGGCGCGCCGGTTTCCGCCAGGATGGGGAGCGCGCGCATGTCGGAAACAAGCGTGTTGTAGCCGAAGGACACGCCGCGCTCGGTCACGAGCACGTTGGGATTGCCGGCGCCGACAACCTTGGCCACCACGTGGCGCATGTCCCACGGCGCGAGGAACTGCCCCTTTTTGACGTTGACCGGTTTGCCGGTCTTGGCGGCCGCCACGAGAAGATCGGTCTGCCGGCACAAGAAGGCGGGAATCTGCAAGACATCTACGGCTTCGGCCACGGCGGCGCAGTGCTCCGGCTCATGCACGTCGGTGACGACGGGAAGGCCTGTAGTCTCGCGAATTTCGGCAAAGATGGGCAGCGCCTCTTTCAGCCCGAGGCCACGGGCGCTGCCGACGCTCGTGCGGTTCGCTTTGTCGAAGGACGATTTGTAGACGAGGCCGAGGCCGAGCCGGTCGGCGATTTCCTTCAAGGCGGAGGCGGTCTCAAGCGCGTGCGCGCGGCTCTCTAGCACACACGGGCCGGCCATCAGCGTAAGCGGCAAGCCATTGCCGAACGTGGCTTTTCCGACGGTGACGGCGGCGCTTGGCGAGAGCTTCATGGCTTCGTTCATGGCCGGACCATGGGCGCAAAGCGGCAAGTCCGTCAACTGGAGGACGGGTCAATCACTCTCGGTTCGCCGCCATTTCGGGCGGCTTTCCGGATAGCGCCTGATGACGCTCGGAAATTCCGGCAGCCACGATTCCCGCCGGCTGGTCCACAGCTCATAGGTCGGCTGAAACAGGCCCTGCTCGTCGAGGGCCCCGGGGTAGAGGTCGATCTCGTCGGGGTGGTCATAGTGGGAATAGACGGGCGCCTGGCACGACGCGCAGGCATAGCGCCGCCCATGCTCGGAGCTATGGAACACGGTCACCTCGCCGGTGACCGTCACGGCGTCAGTCGGAAACACCACGTAGAAATTGAACGGCGCGCCGTGCACGCGGCGGCAGGTCAGGCAGTGGCACACGCCGACGCGATAGGGCTCTCCCCTCGCCTCGAAGCGCACCTTGCCGCAGGCGCAGGCGCCTTTATGGATCGTGTCAGGCATGTCGAACTAGACCAGACGGCTCTGCTCCACGGCGGCGCCGATGAAAGACTTGAACAGCGGGTGCGGCGCGAACGGCCGCGACTTCAGCTCGGGATGGAACTGCACGCCGATGAACCAGGGATGGTCCGGAATCTCGACGATCTCCGGCAGAAGTCCGTCAGGCGACAGGCCCGAGAAGCGCAAGCCCGCGGCTTCGAGCTTGTTGCGGTAGCGCATGTTCACCTCGTAGCGGTGGCGGTGGCGCTCGGAGATGCGGGTCGTGCCGTAGATCTCGGCGACCTCACTGCCCTTGGCGAGCACGGCGTCGTAAGCGCCGAGACGCATGGTGCCGCCAAGATTGCCGTTCTGCTCGCGCCGCTCCAGCTCCTCGCCGCGCATCCATTCGGTCATCAGGCCGATCACCGGCTCCTCGGTGGGTCCGAACTCGGTCGAGCTGGCGTCCTCGATGCCGGCAAGGTCGCGGGCGACCTCGACCACGGCCATCTGCATGCCGAAGCAGATGCCGAAATACGGAAGTTTACGCATGCGCGCGTAGCGGGCCGCGTGAATCTTGCCCTCGGCGCCGCGCTCGCCGAACCCGCCCGGCACGAGGATGCCGTTAACGTCCTCGAGATAGGCGGCGGCGTCCTGGCTCTCGAAGACCTGGGATTCGATCCATTCGAGATTGACCTTCACCTTGTTGGCGATGCCGCCATGGACCAGCGCTTCGTTCAAGGACTTGTAGGCGTCCTTGAGCCCGGTGTACTTGCCGACGATGGCCACGGTCACCTCGCCGTCAGGCTCGGCGACGGTCTCGGAGATCTCCTGCCACATGCGCAAGTCCGGTTCGGGCGCATTGGTGATGCCGAAGGCGGCGAGCAGCTCGCGGTCGAGCCCTTCCCGGTGATAGGCGATCGGCACGTCGTAGATGCTGGCGACATCGAGCGCTTGGATCACCGCCTCGGGTCGGACATTGCAGAACAAGGCGATCTTGCGCCGCTCGTCGCTCGGCAGCGGCCGGTCGGCGCGGCACAGCAGCACGTCGGGCTGGATGCCGATGGAGCGCAGCTCCTTGACCGAATGTTGGGTCGGCTTGGTCTTAAGCTCACCAGCGCTCGGGATGAACGGCACGAGCGTCAAATGGATGAAGGCGGTGTCGCCGCGGGGCAGCTCGTTGCCGAGCTGGCGGATCGCCTCGAAGAACGGGAGCCCCTCGATGTCGCCCACGGTGCCGCCGATCTCGCACAGCACGAAATCGACGTCCTCGTTGCCGGTGGTGACGAAGGCCTTGATGGCGTCGGTGACGTGGGGAATGACCTGGACGGTCGCGCCGAGAAAGTCGCCACGGCGTTCCTTGGCGATGATCCCCTGATAGATGCGCCCGGTGGTGATGTTGTCGGCTTGGCTCGCCGGGCGCCCGGTGAAGCGCTCGTAGTGACCGAGGTCGAGATCGGTCTCAGCGCCGTCGTCGGTGACGAACACCTCGCCGTGCTGATAGGGGCTCATGGTTCCCGGATCAACATTGAGGTAGGGGTCTAGCTTGCATAGCCGGACACTAAAACCCCGCGCCTGCAGTAGCGCCCCTAGCGCCGCTGAAGCGAGCCCCTTGCCGAGTGAGGAAACCACGCCGCCGGTGATGAAGACGTACCGCGCCATGGGCCTCGACCATATACCGAGTCCCCGCCAAGGCGTACCCCCAAACGCGCATGGGGGGTCGCCTTGCCGCAGGATTTTGTGAGAAACGCTATTCGGACTGGGGCGCTTGCGGAGCCGCAGGGGTGGCCGGCGTCGCCGGAGTGTTGGGGATCTGGAGCGGCGCGAGGCCGCTTTCCGAGCCAGCCGGCAGGATCGACGGGGCGGCGCGGTTGTGGCTTGCCAGAATCGACAGGCTGAGGCTCGTCACGAAGAAGCAGGCGGCCAAGATCGCCGTCGTCTTGGTCAGGGCACTGCCGGCGCTACGCCCGGTCATGAATCCGCCACCGCCACCGCCACCGCCGCCGATACCGAGCGCGCCGCCTTCGGAGCGCTGGAGCAGCACGACACCCACGAGGGCCACGGCAACCATCACGTGAATCAGAAGAAGAACAGTACTCATTGCGTCGCCTTATCCTTAGGAGGCGCTGTCTTATCTGAATCCGCTACGGTTTGGCTAGGCCCTGGATCGGGTTCTATGGATGTAGCAACCTCTTCGGCATTGGCTGCCTCTTGGGCTGGCTCGGCGTCGGCCGTCGCTTGAGCCGATTCATCGGCCGGATCCTGGGACGATAGAGATGGCTTGCGCAGCGGCAGGAGCGACGTCGAGGCCGCTTCGGCAAGGACTTTGCTCTGCTCTTCTTCGGCCACCTGCGTGACCGGCACGGGCGGCTTGCGGTCCGGCATCTCGATCGGTTTGGGCTTCGGCATCACCACGCCGTCGGTCCGGCAGCGGAACTTGATCTTCTCCTCGACGAGCAGGAATTGGCGGACCTTCTCGATCTCGTCGGCGCTATGCAGGTGTTCCTTCACCCAGTCAGGACCGCGCGCTAAGGCCGCCGTGATCTCCTTGGTCTGGAGGCTTTGCCTCTCCGCGTTCAGGTTCTTGCAAGCCTCCTTGTCGAGCGGCTTGGCGATCGCGCCGGCACTCAGGAGCGTCGCCACGCACGAGGCGCACAGCGCAATGGCTATGAGGCGCGAAAACGACATCATGGATCTGGGAAACGTCCCCCCCCTGCCACGATCAATTGGCCACAATGGCCAAGAATGTCTGATTTGCCAAGCCCTGGTCCCTACAAGAGTTTTTGGGACCCTCAGGCCCCGCTCTGGCCCTTATAGACTTCAATAATAGCGTAGAAATCGTCGGCCCTGAGGCTCGCGCCGCCGACCAGGGCCCCGTTGACGTCCGGCACGAACAGAAGCTCGGAGGCATTGGCAGGCTTGACCGAGCCCCCGTAGAGAATGCGCATGGCGCCGCTCTCGGCCTGACCGAGCAGCTGGCCTAGCGTGCTGCGGATAAAGCCATGGACCTCCGCCACGTCGCTCGGGGTTGGCGTAAGCCCCGAGCCGATGGCCCAGACCGGCTCATAGGCGATGACGGTCGTGGCCGCGCGCGCGGTTTCCGGCACCGAGCCCTGAAGCTGGCGCTTGAGGACGTCGAGGGTCGCGCCGTCGCGGTGCTCGGCTTCCGTCTCGCCGATGCAAATGATGGCGGTAAGGCCCGCGCGATAGGCGGCGAGCGCCTTGGCGTTGACGAGCGCATCGGTCTCGCCGTGATCGATCCGCCGCTCGGAATGGCCGACAATCACGGCCGTCGCGCCGGCATCTGCCAGCATTTCTGCGGAAATGTCGCCAGTATGAGCCCCCGACACCAAAGGGTGGCAGTCCTGCGCGCCGAGCGCGATCCTGGATCCTTGAAGGACTTCGGCCGCCCGGAAAAGCAGCGTCGCCGGCGGGCAGACCATGACATCGGCTGCTGGAACCGGCGCTTGCGCCAGCTGTTGCCGAAGAGCGCCAAGCTCAGCCAACGAGCTGCCGACGCCGTTCATCTTCCAGTTGCCGGCAACAAGCGGCCTGATTGCAGTCACGTCCCCTCCCGTTCCGTCTTGTCGGGCGCTCCCGCGCCTTGCGGTTTTTCTGGCATTTCTGCGTGTTGCCGCGCTGGCCCTTGCTACCTATGATGCGCGCGCCGCGCCGGGCCGTCCTAGCATCGGACGCCGGAGCGGCTTTGGCAAATGTTGAAATAGAAGGTTTTCAAGGCGTGGCACTCAATTCATTGCGTAAGGGCGCGGGCCGCATGTTCGGCCTCGTCCTCGTCGGTCTCCTGGTGGTCAGTTTTGCGGTCTGGGGCATCGCCGACATTTTCACGGGCTATGGCAGCCAGACCCTGATCCGCGTCGGCGACACCGACCTCAACGCGCAGGATTATTTGCGGGCTCAGCAAGACGTGCTGCGGTCCATGAGCCAGCAGGCCGGCCGCAGCCTCAGCCTCCAGGAGGCCCGCGCGCTCGGTCTCGAGACGCGGGTGCTGGAGCGGCTCATTGGCGGCGCGGCCGTCGATACCCATGCCAAGCATCTGGGACTCGGCATCAGCCAGGATGCGCTTCTGGCGCAGATCATGACGGATCCCGCTTTTCAGGATCAGGCCGGGAATTTTAGTCCCATCGCGTTCCAGGCGGCGCTACGCAATATCGGCATGAGCGAGGCGGGGTATCTGTACTCGATGCGCGAGCAGAATCTGCGCCGCCAGCTTCTCACCACGATCGGCGACGTGGCGAACAGTCCGCAAGTGCTGATCGATGCCTTGAACCGCTTCAACGGGGAACGTCGCGTCCTGCGCTATGTCCTTGTGCCTCCGGCCGCCGCCGGCGCCATCGGCGCGCCCACCGAAGAGGGCCTGAAGAAGTACTATGACAACCACCAGGCGAAGTTCACCCAGCCGGAATATCGCAAGCTTGGTCTCCTCGCCGTGACGCCCGAAACGGTCAAGGACAAGGTCAAGATCAGCGATGCCGATCTCACGGCGGCTTACGAGGCGCAAAAGGATAAGCTCGGCATTCCCGAACGGCGCTACCTGCAACAGATCGCCCTCCCCGACACGGAGGCAGCCAAGGCCGCTTCAGACAAGATCAAGTCGGGCACCGACTTCGTCGCGGTGGCGAAGGAGCTGGGCTTAAGCGAGAGCGACATCGATCTCGGCAAAGTCGCGCGCAGCGAGCTCGCCGACCCGGCGATCGCCGAGGAAGCGTTCAAGCTCGAAGTGAACACCGTCAGCGAGCCGATCTCCGGCAAGCTCGGCAGCGTCGTCCTGGTGCGCGTGACCGCGATCGAGCCAGGCAAGGTCCCGACATTCGAAGAGGCGAAGGCCGACCTCGAGAAGGCCATCCTCAAGGACCGTGCGTCCGGCGCCATCTTCGACATGCATGACCGGGTGGAGGACGAGATTGGCGCCGGATCGACGCTCTCCGAGATCGCCGGCAAGCTCAAGCTCAACTATCAGCTCATCGATCAGGTCGACCGCGAAGGCCGCAAGCCCGATGGATCAGCCGTCACACTGCCGGCGCAAAAGGACGTGCTGAACGGCGCCTTCGCCACCGATACTGGAATCGAGAACGATCCCATCGATGCGCGAGACGAAGGTGTCATTTGGTACGAGGTGCTGGGCGTCACGCCCGAGCAGCTCAAGCCGTTCGATCAGGTGCGCGACGAGGCTGCGAAGGACTGGCAGGCCGAGGAAACGCGGAACCAAGTCGCCAAGTTCGCCCAAGAGCTGGTCACCACGTTGAGTAGCGGTAGCAAGAGCCTGGAAGACGTGGCTAAGGAGCTCAATGTGGACGTGTTGCCCACGTCGCCCTTGAAGCGCGACGATATCACAGTGAACGTGCTGCCGCCCGCCGTGGCGCAAGCCTTCACCCTGCCCAAGGGCGGCTATGGCTCGGCGCCATCGGGCGTCGAGGAAGGCCGCATCGTCTTCAAGGTCGATGACGTGGTGGCGCCGCCCGCGATTGACGAGCGGGCTGCAAAACAAATCAGCCGGCAGATTGGACTGCTCCTGGGTGAAGACACGATTGCGGAGTATTTCGGGGCGCTGGAGAATCGTTATGGCGTGAGTGTCAATCAGCAGGCGCTCGCCAAGCTGGTGGGCACCAGCGAGGCGCCATGAGTTCAGCGCCCGCCTCGGTCACGCCACTGCCGCACGAGGCTGGGTCTACGCCGATCGAGCCCGACTTTCCGGCATTTGCGCGTTGCTATGAGGAGGGCGTGCCACAGGTGGCGTGGACGCGGCTCGTCGCCGATCTGGAGACCCCCGTGTCGGCCATGTTGAAGGTCGCCCATGAGCGGCCAAACAGTTTTCTCCTGGAGTCGGTTGAGGGTGGTGCAACGCGTGGCCGGTACTCGATCATCGGCTGCGAGCCCGATCTCATCTGGCGCGCCGAGGGGAGCAAGGCCGAGTTGAACCGGTCGCCGCAGTCCGACCCTGACGCCTTCTCGCCGTCGCCTTTGCCGGCATTAGCTTCGCTTCGGGCGCTGCTGGCCGAGTCGGCGATCACCCTGCCCCACGGGCTCGCGCCCATGGCTGCCGGCATCTTCGGCTATATGGGTTACGACACGGTCCGGCTGATCGAGGATCTGCCAAGTGGCAAGCCCGACCCGCTCGACTTGCCCGACAGCATCTTGGTGCGGCCGACGCTGATCGTGATCTTCGATAGCGTCAAAGACGAGATGACCGTGGTAACGCCCGTGCGCCCCGCCCCTGGCGTCAGCGCCAAGGCGGCGTATGCGCGCGCCGCGGAACGGCTCAACGTCGTGTTGGAGCGGTTCGACCAGCCTTTGCCCCATGTGGGCGAACTCGATGGGGATGCCGCTCATCCGGCGCCGAAAGCGACCACCGCGCCTGAGGCCTACATGGCCAAGGTGGCGCGCGCCAAGGACTACATCGCCGCCGGCGACATCTTTCAGGTGGTGTTGAGCCAGCGCTTCGAGGCGCCGTTCGAACTCCCCTCCTTCGCGCTTTACCGGGCGCTCCGCCGCGTCAATCCCTCGCCGTTTCTCTACTATCTCAACTTCGGGGGCTTCGCCGTGGTGGGGTCGAGCCCGGAGATCTTGGTGCGGGTCCGCAAAGGCGAGGTTACCATCAGGCCGATCGCCGGCACGCGGCCACGGGGCGCCACACCGGAAGAAGACAAGGCGCTGGCCAAGGAGCTTCTCGCCGACACCAAAGAGCGGGCCGAGCATTTGATGCTGCTCGACCTCGGCCGCAACGATGTCGGCCGGGTGGCCGAAGTGGGAAGCGTACGCGTCACCGACAGCTTCTTCCTCGAGTATTACAGCCAGGTCATGCATATCGTCTCAAATGTCGAAGGGAAGCTCGATCCGCGCCACGATGCGGTCGATGCGCTGATGGCAGGCTTTCCGGCCGGCACTGTGTCGGGCGCGCCGAAGGTGCGCGCCATGGAGATCATCGACGAACTCGAGGACGAGGCGCGGGGAATCTATGCGGGCTGCGTGGGCTATTTCTCGGCGGACGGCGAGATGGACAGTTGCATCGTGCTGAGGACGTCTGTGGTCAAGGACGGCGTCATGTACGTCCAGGCGGGCGCCGGCGTGGTCGCCGATTCCGTGCCGGAGCGCGAGCAGGCCGAATGCGTGAGCAAGGCCGGCGCCTTGTTCAAGGCGGCTGACGAGGCCGTGCGCTTCGCCGCGCGCGCCAAGCGCGGCCAGTAGTGGGAACTGGCGGCGGAACGATGCTCACTCTCAGCCTTCTCCGTCACGCCAAGTCGAGCTGGAAGAATCCGACACTGCCGGACCGCGAGCGGCCGCTGGCCGCCCGAGGGATCGCCGATGCGCCGATGATGGGCCGTGCCATGACCGAACGCGGCATCGATCCTGACCTCGTGCTGTGTTCATCGGCGCGCCGCACGGTGGACACGCTGGCTCTGGTATTGCCAGAGCTGAAAGTCGAGCCGAAGGTCGTCTACGAGGATGCGCTCTATCACGCGAGCCCGGCCGAGATGCTTCAGATGCTGCGCGACATCCAGCCCGGCGCGAGCCGGGTCATGCTGGTCGGCCACAATCCCGAGATCCAGAGGCTGGCACTCGACCTGATCGGCTCAGGCGCGAAGCACATCCGGGACCGGCTGCAGGAAAAATACCCGACCGCGGGGCTCGTGGTGATCAACTTCACGGCTGGACTATGGTCGAGCATCGACGTCAATAGCGGTAGCCTGAACCTGTTTCTGGCACCCAGGGATCTGCGGCCGAGCTGAGCCCCTGTGTCCCATGGCCAAGGCCAGTGACCTTGACGGGCACTCGGCCCGAGGCGTAACACCAAGCCATGCTGACCCTGATCGATAACTACGACAGCTTCACCTACAATCTCGTTCATTTCCTTGGGGAATTGGGCGCGAGCACGCAGGTCTACCGCAACGACAAGGTGACCGTGGATGAGGTGCTGGCGGAAGGTCCAGAGGCCATCGTGCTGTCGCCGGGCCCGTGCGATCCGGATCGGGCCGGTATCTGCCTTGAGCTGGTCGCCCGCGCCGGGGCCGTGGTGCCGATCCTCGGCGTCTGCCTCGGCCATCAGGCTATCGGCCAGGTCTATGGCGGCAACGTGGTGCGGGCGCCTGTCCTGATGCACGGCAAGCTGTCCAAGGTGCATCACACCAGTAAGGGCGTGTTCGCCGGCCTGCCCCAGGACTTCTCCGCTACGCGCTACCATTCCCTGATGATCGACCGCGACACCCTGCCCGACGATCTGGAGATCACGGCCGAGACCGCCGACGGCATCATCATGGGCGTGCAGCACAAGCGCCACCCCGTGCATGGGGTTCAGTTCCATCCGGAGAGCATCGCCTCGGAGCACGGCCATCAGCTGCTCGCCAACTTCCTCGATCTTGCCCGCGTCGAGCGGCGCGCGCGCGGCAGTTCGCATAAAGACGCGGTCGGTGCCCTCTAATCCGGCGCCCTCTGGTCTGGCGTCAAAGGCTGAGGCGGCGCCTCAAACCTTGCGTGCGGCCATCAACAAGGTGGCGGCGGGCGAAACCCTGAACCAACACGAAGCCGCCGATGCCTTCGAGCTGATCATGTCTGGTGGCGCCACCGACGCGCAAATCGGCGCGCTGCTTATGGGCATGCATGTGCGGGGCGAAACCGTGGACGAGATCGCCGGCGCCGCTCGTGTGTTACGGGCAAGAGCCGTTCCGGTGCGCGCGCCAGAGGGCGCCATCGACACCTGCGGCACCGGCGGCGACGCCAAGGGCACCCACAATATCTCGACCTGCGCCGCCTTCGTGGTGGCCGGCGCCGGCGTTCCCGTCGCAAAGCACGGCAACCGGTCAATCTCCTCGCGCTCGGGGTCGGCGGATGTGCTGGCCGCGCTCGGGGTCAATCTCGAATGTGACCCCGAGGCCATTGCGCGCTGTATCGAGGGTTGCGGGCTCGGCTTCATGTTCGCGCCCGCTCATCACGCGGCGATGCGCTATGTCGCCAAGGTCCGGGGCGAGCTCGGCACGCGCACCATCTTCAATCTGCTCGGGCCGCTGGCTAACCCCGCTGCCACCAAGTTCCAGATCGTCGGCGTGTTCGCGAAAGAATGGGTCGAGCCGATGGCCCGCGTGCTCGGCATGCTCGGGGTTCAGCGCGCCTGGGTGGTGCATGGCGCCGATGGACTGGACGAGCTCACCACCACCGATGTCAGCCATGTGGCCGTGATCGATGCCGGCAATATCTCGACCTTCAATATCTCGCCGCGGAACGCGGGGCTTTCCGAGGCGAAACCTGGGGATTTGATCGGCGGCGACGCGACGGAGAACGCCGCCCATATTCGCGCCGTCCTACAAGGGAACCAGGGACCGCTTCGGGATATCGTGCTGTTGAACGCGGCGGCGGCGCTGCTGGTCGCCGGCAAGGCCAAGACGTTACGGGACGGTGTGGCACTTGCGGCGGACTCGATCGACAGCGGCAAGGCCATGGGTGTGCTCGAAGCGCTCGTTAAGCTCAGCCATGATAAGGTCTGAGACGATGGCGCACGTGCTCGACAAGATCCTTGGCTACAAGCGCGACGAGGTCGCCGCGGCCAAGGCGGCAGTGCCCGAGGCGGAGATGCGCGCCCGCGCCGATTCTGCCCCGCCAGTGAGGCCGTTCTTCAAGGCTTTGCGGTCGCGCGTTGCCATGGGGGATTTCTCGCTCATCGCCGAGATTAAAAAGGCAAGCCCTTCCAAAGGGTTAATCCGTTCTGATTTCGATCCGCCTGAGCTTGCCCGCGCCTACGAAGCCGGTGGCGCCACGTGCCTTTCGGTGCTGACCGATGCGCCCTCCTTCCAAGGACAGCTGGACGATCTGACCGCGGCGCGCGAGGCCTGCTGGCTGCCAGCGCTTCGCAAGGATTTCATGATCGACCCGTATCAGGTGCTCGAGGCCCGGGCGCTTGGCGCCGACTGCATCCTCGTCATCATGGCTGCCGTCGATGACGCCATGGCGCGCGAGCTCGAGGGCGCCGCGCGCGCGTTTGGCATCGATGTGCTCGCCGAGGTGCATGACGAGGCCGAGCTTGAGCGTGCGCTGAAGCTCGGCACGAAGCTGATCGGCATCAACAACCGCGATCTCAAAAGCTTCAACACGACGCTCGAGACCACGGAACGGCTTGCGGCGCTCGTCCCGTCAGAGCGTATGGTCGTGGCCGAAAGCGGTATTGCCACGCACGCCGATTTGGCCCGGCTCAAGGCTTGCGGCGTGCGCGCGTTCCTCGTCGGCGAGAGCCTCATGCGCCAGGCGGACGTCGCGTCCGCCACGCGCGCGCTGCTGACCGGGGCGTCCGTGTCCGCCGAGGCGGCGCAATGAGCGCGCGGCTCTCGCACCTCAATGACAAGGGCGAGGCGCGCATGGTTGACGTCTCGGCCAAGGCGGTCACGTCGCGCACGGCGATCGCCGAAGGCTTCGTCTCGATGGCGCCGAAAACCCTCGATCTGATTCTGGAGGGCAAGGCGGAGAAGGGCGATGTGCTGGCCACGGCCCGCATCGCCGGCATTATGGCGGCCAAGCGGACCGCCGAGCTGATCCCGCTGTGCCATCCCCTGCCCCTGACGCAAGTCACGCTCGACTTCACGCCGTCGCGCGATCCCTCCGGCATCAGGGTCGAAGCAACCGCGAAGGTCGAGGGCAAGACCGGCGTCGAGATGGAGGCGCTGACGGCGGTGTCGATCGCCTGTCTCACTCTCTACGACATGTGCAAGGCGGTGGACCGGGCCATGACCTTCTCCGGCATCCGCCTGATCGAGAAGACCGGCGGCCGCTCCGGCGATTTCAAGCGCTGAGCCGCAGCTGGCTCACCTCTCCCCGCCGGGGAGAGGTCGTACCGAAGCGCTCGGCTTCGGTGCGGGTGAGGGGTTTGTAAAGAACAGTTTCTGGTATGAAACCCCCTCACCCTGCCCTCTCCCCAATGGGGAGAGGAGGAGTCCGTCGCATGGCCCTGCTGTCTGTAACTGACGCGCTTGCTCTGGTGCTCAAAGGTCTCGAGCCGCTGGAGGCGGAGCAGGTTGCCATCGCCGACGCCCATGGCCGGGTGCTCGCCGCGGACCTCGCCGCCAGACTGACGCAGCCGCCGTTCGACGCCTCGGCCATGGACGGCTATGCGGTCCGCGCCGACGACGTGGCAGCGCTCCCCACCACCTTGAAGCTGATCGGTGAGTCGGCCGCGGGCGCAGGCTTCCATGGGAGCGTCGGGCCGGGAGAGGCGGTGCGCATCTTCACCGGTGCGCCAGTACCTCACGGCGCCGACACCATCGCCATCCAGGAGAACACGGAAGAGACTGGCGAGACCGTCGTCGTGAAAGATGCCGCGTCGGGCCGGCATGTCCGCCCGCGCGGCCAAGACTTCGAGCAAGGCGATGTGCTGCTGCGGAAAGGCACGCGACTCGGGCCCCGCGCGCTAATGCTCGCCGCGTCCATGAACCACGCCGAACTGCCGGTCCGCCGCAGGCCGAAAGTCGCCATTCTCGCCACGGGCGATGAGGTGGTGCCGCCGGGCGCCACGCTCGGCCCAGACCAGATTGTCTCCTCGGTGGGCTATGGACTCGCGGCGCTCATCGCGGTGCAAGGGGGCGAGCCGGTCCAACTCGGCATCGCCAGGGACGATCCGACAAGCATCGTCACCCTGGCGCGCACCGGCGCGGGCGCGGATATTCTGATCACCATTGGCGGCGCGTCGGTCGGCGCGCGCGATCTGGTGGTGAGTGCGCTCAGCGGCGAAGGGCTTGAACTTGACTTCGCCAAGGTCGCCATGCGGCCGGGCAAGCCCGTGCTCTCCGGGCGGCTGGGGAACCAGCGTCTCCTGGGGCTTCCGGGCAATCCCATCTCGGCGCTGATCTGCGCTTATGTGTTCCTGGTGCCGATGCTCCACGCCATGCTCGGGCTGGCCGAGGACACGGAGCCGGAGGCCCTGCTCGGCGAGGATCTTCCCGCCAATGGCGACCGGCGGCACTATGTCCGCGCGACGTCCTCGTGGCGCGAGGATGGGATGCGCGTGGTGCGCCCCCTGCCCTCGCAAGACTCCTCCCTCGTCGCGGCCTTCACACGCGCCGACTGCCTCATCGTGCGACAGCCCGGGGCGCATGCGCTCCCTGACGGCGCGCGCGTCAAAATTCTTCCGTTCTCGGACTAGTTAAGACGGCGGAAACCCGAATCGCGCGATTTCCTGGCTTCGGGCACCGCGTGCCACAGCATTTTGTGGCTTAGAACTTGCGGAACACAAATAGAACATATACACTGTTCATGTTTTGTACAGGCGGGGCGAGTAGCGTTCGAGGCTCGGAAAAGCCCGATTGCCGATCGCTCAAAGGGGACCAGATGCTCACATCGAAGCAAAAAGAGCTTCTCATGTTCATCCATGAGCGGTTGAAGGAATCCGGCGTACCGCCCTCCTTCGATGAAATGAAGGAGGCGCTCGACCTCAAGTCGAAATCGGGCATCCACCGTCTCATCACGGCGCTCGAGGAGCGGGGCTTTATACGCCGCCTGCCCCACCGCGCCCGCGCCATGGAGATCATCAGACTGCCCGAGTCGGTTCCGCAGGCCCTTGCCGCCCGCTCACGCGGCTTCTCGCCGAGCGTGATCGAGGGCAGTCTGGGCCGCGTGCCGCAGCTTGCCGAGGGCGAGTCGGCCCCGCAGACCATCGCCGTGCCGGTCATGGGCCGCATCGCCGCCGGCGTTCCCATCGAGGCGATCCAGACGCGGCTTGCGACCATCGAGGTGCCGCCGGAGCTCCTGTCCAAGGGCGAGCATTATGCGCTCGAGGTCAAAGGCGACTCCATGATCGATGCCGGCATCCTCGAAGGCGACACCATCATCGTCAGGAAGTGCGAGGACGCCACCAATGGCGATATCGTGGTCGCCTTGGTCGACGAGGAGGAAGCGACGCTCAAGCGCTTACGCCGCCGCGGCGACTCCATCGCGCTCGAAGCGGCTAACGCCGCCTACGAGACCCGCATCTTCGGCCCTGACCGCGTGCGCGTGCAGGGACGGCTCGTGGGCCTCATCCGCCGCTACTAGCTCCCACAATCTTCTGCTTCTGCTTTTGCTGTCATGGCCGGGCTTGACCCGGTCATCCACGGTTTTTTGGGTGTGACTGACGAGTGGCGCCGCGATCATGTTGGCGACGAGGCCGAAATGGGTCATGCGGTGGAAGTGGTAAACCGCGAACGGTGCCACGGCGGTGCCGGCGACGAGCGTGGTGACGGCGGCGCCGAACACAAGGGCAGTGCCCCAGCGCAGACTCCGCCACAGGGGGCTCACGTCGAACAGGCGGTTGCGAGCGCGGGCGGATAGCCACTCATAAAGGGCGATCAGACCGATTACGGCGGCGAACGACATCTCGAAGCTGGGATGGAACAGCGACTCCGGCGCGACGATGAGGATGGCGAGGGCGGCGAGCGCCACGTTGCGCATGGTGATGGCGGGGCGGTCGAGCATGACGGCGACGAGAAAGATGCTCATCATGATCCACGCCCTGAGCGTGGGCACGGCGGCGCCCGACAGCGCAAGGTAGAAGGCCGCCGCGAGAAGCGCCGCGGCCGCAGCCCATTTCTTGATGGGAAAGCGCAGCGCAAGGCTGGGGATGAGCGCGAGCAGCGCGCGGACGAGCCAGAACACCGTACCGGCCATGATCACCATGTGCAGGCCGGAGATCGCGAGCACGTGGGCGAGGCCGGAGTCGCGCATCGCTTCGGTCACAGGTTGCGGGATGCCGCCGCGCTCGCCGGTGATGAGCGCTACGGCGATCGCGCCAGTGTCTCCGGGCAATACCGCCCTGATGCGCTCATGGACCGCCAGGCGCAGGGAATCGATCGCCGCCCATGCCCGGAGGTCCCAGGGTGGTGGGGATGCGTCGTCGAGCGGCGTGATCTTGCTTGTCACATAGCCGGTGGCACCGAGCCGGGCGAACCAGGCTTGGCGGCCGAAATCGAAGCCGCCGGGTTCGACCGGCTCCGGCGGCGGCGTGAGCGTGGCGCGGAGAGAAACCGCTTCACCCGTCCTTGGCCCATCGCCCTTGGCAGAGGTGCTGACGCGGACGCGATAGGGTCTCGCGTCGGCGTCGAGATCGCCTAACGAGATAACCCGTAAGTTGAGCCGCGACCTTCGCCCGGCGCGGCGCTCTAACTCCTCCACGAACCCTGTGACCGAGACATAGCGGAGTTCCTTGGCCAGCACCGGCGCACGCACCAGCTCCGCGCGAAGCTTGGCCGTGCCGAAGCCGAGCGCGAAGGCGAGACAGGCGCCGGCCAGCGCAAGTCCGAGCGGAGCCCGACGGGCCATGAGGCAGAGCCCCAGCGCGGCGAGCACCATTGCCACCGCGAGGCGTGGGTCAGGCTCATACGTGAGCGTGAAATAGGAGACGATACCGCCGGCGAAGAGCACCGGCAGCCAAAGGAACCAGCGATCAGACTCCGCCTCGAGCGCGCGCGACGCGAGGACGAGCGCTGCGGCGACAGGGCCGCCCCATCTCCGCCCAGAGGGGCTTCCGACGCCGCCCCACCCGTGTTCGTCCCAATCCGGCATGGGTCCCCCGCCCCAGCCCTTACCCGCACCTGGTCGTTATGTTACACCACGCTCACCTCTTGCCCCTAGCCCACATGGACCTTCAGCATCGATCGATGAGCGAGACTGTCATCACGCGCTTTGCGCCATCGCCCACCGGCTACCTCCACATCGGAGGCGCTCGCACCGCCCTGTTCAACTGGCTTTATGCCAAAGCCAAAGGCGGCAAGATGCTGCTCAGGATCGAGGATACCGATCAGGCGCGGTCCACCGAAGGCGCCGTTCTCGCCATTCTCGACGGCTTGCGGTGGCTCGAGCTCGATTGGGACGGCGAGCCCGTCTACCAGCTGTCGCGCGCGGAGCGCCATCGCCAGATCGCCGAGCAACTGCTCGCCGAAGGCAAGGCCTATCGCTGCTATGCGACGCCGGAGGAGCTTCAGGCCATGCGCGACAGAGCGCGGGCCGAGAGCCGCGCGCCCGGCTATGACGGCACGTGGCGCGACCGCGACCATAGCGAGGCGCCCGAAGGCATGACGCCGGCGATCCGTTTCAAGGCGCCGCGCGAGGGCGAAACGGTTATCGAGGATCAGGTGCAGGGCCGCGTGGTCTTCGCCAACAAGGACCTCGACGATCTCGTGCTGCTGAGAAGCGACGGCTCGCCAACCTACATGCTGTCGGTGGTGGTGGACGATCATGACATGGACATTACGCACGTCATCCGCGGTGACGATCACCTCACCAACGCCGCACGGCAGACGCAGATTTTCAAGGCGCTCGGATGGGAGACGCC
>Ga0307379_10002687_pt1 | contig 26172 bp, 18 predicted proteins | sample UN2MG_FD_202237 | JGI IMG/M metagenome (GOLD analysis project Ga0307379, IMG submission 202237) | Soil microbial communities from Risofladan, Vaasa, Finland - UN-2 | ecosystem: Environmental > Terrestrial > Soil > Coastal area > Acid sulfate soil | place: Finland: Risofladan, Vaasa | collected...
TGCCGGGTACAACAGAAACGGTATCGGCCTGGATCATACGCCCAACCGGCTGCAGGAAAACATGGTCGAAATCATGCGCACGGTCCGATGCGATTTGGTTGTGGTGGATGGGATCGTGGGCAAAGAACTAAGCAAATACACCGCGGGTTACCCCAAGCGCAGAAACATGATCGTGGCCGGAACAGATGTAGTAAGTGTGGATGCCGTGTGCGCAAGACTGATGGATATAAATCCCGACGATGTGGAGCATATCTCTCTTGCCGCTCTCACTGGACTGGGGCAGAACGATCTCGGGCAGATCGAGGTTCGAGGAAGCTCGATCGCAGAAAGCGGGACCAGATTTATCAAGTCAGAAAGCGAGATTCTCCAGAATTATAAAAACGACCGGTATCCTTATTACGGTCAGGGGAACAGGGTCTGGCTCTTGAGCGGCCCTCATTTCGGGCTGGATATGGATAAAGACTTCTTGGGCGGCGAGGCTGACATTGAGCCAATCCCGGGTCAGAAGGGGTGGAGCGAGCCGGTCTACTTTTTCGATGACCCGATCGATCCCGCCGGTTATTTCCAGGACACGCTCGACTGCGTCAATTACGCTTTCACCTATCTCGAGGCCCAGAAACAAGCCCGCGGCAAGCTGTGGCTGGGCTCGCGCCAGGATCTGACTGTCTGGCTCAACGGGGCGGTGGTCTACACTTACAAAGGCACAAGAACTCACAGGCTGCCTAATGATGCTGTCGAGGTCGATATCCGTGCCGGGATCAACAGGATTCTTGTCAAATCAGCTCAGCGCTACGGAGTCAGCGAGTTCAGTCTCAATGTATGCGAGACAGAAAGCGACAGTAGTTACGCCGGTAACCGTCTCGCCGGAATAAAATTCCTGTCCGAATCCGAGGAGGCCGACTCTATCAGGGCCGATTACAACCGGGATGGCCGGCTGAATATCCTGGATGCTGTCACCTTGCTGCGGACTATCCAGGAAAATCCCAGCGAGGAATGCGACTTCAACGGCGACGGCAGCATAGACGTAACTGATGTGATCGGACTGATTGTCTACATAGTCGACAGAAAATAAACTCTGCTTTTCATTAAAATATCGGGAGGACCGGCTTATGTCATCGGAATTCTTGCGCCGGGGGGTCTGGAAGACCGCCAGGCGGCGGATAACCTTGAGTGCTGTAATCGCGATTCTGTCAGGCTGTTTCTTGCTGTTCTCCAGCACTGCCTTTTCGCTTCACGCAGGAAAAGAGGGCAGCGAAAAAGCAAAGGAGATTGTAAGGGCTTCCCTTGATCCATTGGAAGGGCTGGTCCTGGAAAACGAGCGGATATGGATAAAAATTTCAGACCGCTTAGTGATAAAACCCGCTTTAAAGAAAGAGGGGCGGCGCCTGAGTCTTGTCTCAGCCGGCGAGACTGATAATCCCGCTTTCCACCTGGCAGTGGGGGGCCTGACAATCAACAATTTCCGCGTGGACTGGGAGAAGCTCCTCCAGGAAGAGGTGAACGACTGCCTGGGCCGGGGCATGAGATTTCATCTCAAGGCTTATGCGGACCAGTACGGTGGTTTGTTGTACAAGAGTATCCGGCTCGAGGCTGATTTGACCCTCTCATTTTACGAAAAGTTTCCCTGCGCAGTTATCTCCTCGGTGAAATTCACCAATCTCGGCAAGGAGCGTCTCGAACTCGATAAGCTGGTGAGCAATTATTACCGGCTGGACCGCAGACTGCTCGATCCCGAGGAGCAGCCCTGGCGCTTTGCCTCTTACCAGGGGGCTGCTTTGCGCTGGGGCCGCGATTATTCCCTGATCTGGATCACGCCCGATTTCGACCGGCGGAATTTCATGGGTCTGGGCGAGCTCGCCTCCAGCGATGTGGCCGGCGGCGGAGTACCTTTAATCGACCTCTGGGCGCCGGGGTGCGGGCTGGCTGTGATGAGCGCCGAGCCGTCCCAACAGTGGATTTCCATGCCCGTGCGCACAGCGGAAGACGGACGGGTTGAAATATCAATCGCCGAAACCCCGGAGGCCCGCCTGAAGCAAAATATTTTCCTCTCTCCAGGCGTTTCTTACACAACTATCCGCACTGCTGCGGTGCTCCACGAGCTCGACTTTTACGAGCCGATAAGCGTTTATGCCGAGCTTTTGCGCGCCCAGGGAGTGAAAATACCGACCACCTCACCGAAACTGGCCTACGAGCCGTACTGGAAAAGCTGGGGCCTGAGGATGGATTTCACTTTGGACCAGATTTACGACGCGCTCCGCTCGCTCAAACGAATCGGCATAAGCTGGGCCAATCTGGATGACGGGTGGTTTACCTGGTACGGTGACTGGAACCCCAACCCCGCTCCGGGTAAGTTCCCTGGCGGTGAGAAAGATATGATCGCTTTTGTGAGCCGCCTGCACACCGAGGGCTTCAAGACCAGCCTCTGGTGGTACCCGCAGGGCGTAAGCCCGGAAAGCGACCTGGCCCGGGCCCATCCCGAATGGCTCGTCCGGAACGAGGACGGCTCGCTTCCCCTGAGTAAAAGAGGGCTGTATTACCTCTGTCCGGTGCAACCCGAGTGTATCGAGTTCATCAAGGGTATGACGCGGAAAATCCTTGTGGACTGGGGCTATGACGGACTGTATCTCGATACCCAGGACCAGAGCTCGACTCCGCCGTGTTTCAACCCGGCGCACAACCACAGCTCCCCGCTCGAATCATTCAGCGGACAGCCTGCTTTCTACGAGGCAATCTACCGGACAGCTCAGGAAGCCAGGCCCGGCTACCCGGTCGAGATGTGTATCTGCAGCATGCCCCACGACCCTTTCAAAATGCCGTTCTTCAATGTGGCCAGTGCCTCGGACCCGATTAACCTTTACCAGGTGCGCAGAAGGGTGAAAGCGGAAAAAGCCTTCCGCGGCCCCACATTCTGCGTTGGCGACTGCTACCAGGTCCCCATGGATGAGTGGGAAGGGTTCTCGGTGCCTGAATCGTTCGAGAGCGCCATGGGCGCAGGGGCCCAGGTAACCACTTTCTATACGGACCTGACCCCTGAGCAGGAAAAGAAATGGAAGCGCTGGCTCGGGATGTACAGGAAAATGGGCCTGGCCTGGGGCGAGTATCTCAACCTGTACGACATCGCCTTTGACAAGCCCGAGGCCCACGTGGTGCGAAAAGACAACAAGCTGTATTTCGGCTTCTTCGCTGACCAGTGGAGCAGGGCCGAGCCGCTAGTCTTGCGCGGCCTGGAACAAGGCAAAACCTACCGCGTGCGCGATTACGCCAATAACCTTGACCTGGGCCGGGTATCCGGGGACAACCCGGTATTGTACCGGGCCTTCAAGGATTTTTTACTGATCGAGCTGACCCCCTTGCCATAGTAATTGTCACCCTTCTCAGGTTCCTGGGATAGTAAGGGTGGTATTGGAAACGCCCCATAATTTATTTCTTGATTATCCGGAAAACAAGGCTTATCTTTTCAAAAATTTCTTTAAAGTTTCAATCTATTTATTAGACTATAAAAATGCTTGATCTCGCCGATCTTCTTGCACGTGGGTATTTTCCTCGCGAGCTCCCTCCCCCTTTTACAACTCAGCCTTATAGTGAAATACTGAAGAAAAAACAAGGTTCTTTACCTTCAGAGTTTGATCCAAGTAATAAAAATATTATATCAAAACCGGTGGTACACAATTTTACCAGACCCGGTTCCTTAAGAAGAAAATTTAGTATTCCTAATCCCTTAAATTTTTATCAATTAGCTAAAATACTTACACAGGAATGGATGTATTTTTTTAAACATTGTGATAAGTCTCAAATCTCTCTTAGCAAACCAACTATCAAGACAGACGGTGAACGTGCGATTGAAAGGCTTTATACACTTGGCGACCTCCCTCAACACCGTGCTAAGGTTCGAGCTACTTCCCGATATATTTTGCAAACGGATATAGCGACATTTTACCCCTCTGTTTATACGCACAGTATCCCCTGGGCACTTCATACTAAAACAAAGTCCAAAGCGAATAGAACTGAGAAATTAATAGGTAATTTGGTTGACCGAATTATCCGTAATTCCCAAGATGGTCAAACGATTGGAATTCCAATTGGTCCGGATACTTCTTTACTTATTGCGGAAACAATAAATTCTGTTATTGATGTATCCCTTAGCAAATATTCAGATCAGAATGGTTACCGATACATGGATGATTTTGAATTCGGTTTTAATAATTATGCCGAAGCTGAACTAATGTTGGCTAAACTTCAAGAACTTCTCAACGATTTTGAACTACAACTGAATCCTAAAAAGACAAGAATTTTTGAACTTCCAGAACCACTTGAGAATCCTGGTATAGTGGAGTTAAGGAATTTCCCTTTCAGGGGTAAACATGCAAGTTCCCAGGAACATGACCTTATCCACTACTTTACACGTGCGTTTCAGTTGGTAAAATCTTATCCTGATCAGGGAATACTCAGATATGCCGTGAGTCGATTAAACTACGATGAAATCACCGAAAACAACAGGAGCTTTTTTCAGAATCTACTCCTACAGTGTGCGACAACTGATCCTGGAACATTACCTTTTGTTATTGAGCAGTTAAAACGCTTTTCAGAAAAGTCCTATGAAATTGATAATGATACCCTGAAAGCTACTTTAAACAAAATATTGGTTACGCATGCGCCATTAGGGCATGGAGGAGAAGCAGCTTGGGCTCTTTGGGGATTTCTCTTGTTCTCTATTCAAATTGATGATGCCGTTGCTAATAAATTAATACTTTCAGAAGATGATATTGTGGCCATTCTTGTGCTGGATGCCAAGGAGAAAGGTCTTATTAGCAATAATGTGAATTTCAAATTTTGGCAATCGTTGATGAAAGTGGATGAGCTACGAGACAAACATTGGTTGTTGGCATATGAAGCAAATATTAAGGGTTGGCTACCAACTGCATCAGGCAATGATCACGTTGATTTGGAGCCGGGATTTAGTTTCTTAAAAAAGAACGATGTTTATTTTTATGATGATGAACTCAGTACTACTTATACTTCCAAAAAGCCAATCGGACCTCCAATAAGATGGATGGGTTATTAATTGGGTGTTTCTGTCAATACTAATATAAAGAGTACCATTTCGTTTACTTGCCAGAATATAAACATAATATTTTCATAACTTCCTTGGATTCCCGTTTGCACGGGAATGACATTCTTTGACATGTTCTACACAGAACGTCAAAATATAACATTATACTGGATACTTTATTGGCGCTATAAGGATTAAATCGATGTATTTGAATATTATTTATGCTGCATTAATTAAGACTATGTATAGTAAGTGAATTAACCGCAATGTTGTTCACTTTAGGCGGGAAAGGCAAACGATGTCATTCCCGCTTGCGCGGGGATCCAGGTTTTTAAGCCGATTTTCTGGACCCCCGCTTTCGCGGGGGTGACAAAAAGAGAGTGTTGTCGCTTTAAGTGAACGGTATTGGAATTAACCGGTATTTTCCCGGAAAGTGAGAGACTTATATGACCTCAAGAGAACGAGTGCTTGCCGCCCTGAACCACCGCGAGCCTGACATGGTTCCGCTGGATTTTTCCGGGCACCGGTCATCCGGGATCAGCGCGATTGCCTATGCAAAACTGAGGAAATTCCTCGGCCTGGAAGAGAAACCAGTCCGAGTCTACGATCCGGTCCAGCAGCTGGCGATTGTGGATCACGACGTGCTCGATCTTTTCGGCGTGGACACTATCGAGCTGGGCCGCGGTTTCGCCCTGGATGAAAGCGCCTGGTCGGACTGGGTCCTGCCGGATGGCACGCCGTGCAAGATGCCGGTCTGGGTCCGGCCCGAGCGCATGGGCAATGAATGGGTGATCCGCTCCTCAAGCGGCAGGGTGATCGGCAGGATGCCTGACGGGGCGCTATATTTCGAGCAGGCGTATTATCCGTTTGCAGAGGGCGCCAATTTAGAGGCGATACCTGAAGCCAATGCTGAAAGCATGTGGAGCGTGGTAGCCTCCCCGCCGGGGCCCCTGGTGAGTGGACCCGAGGGGCAGAAAATACTTTCCAGCGGCGCCGGAGAGCTCAGGGAAAAGACCGGCAGGGCCGTAATCGGCCTTTTTGGCGGTAATCTCTTCGAGGCCGGCCAGGCACTTTTCAGGCACGACAACTTTTTCATGCTCCTGGCCGGAGAGCCGGCCAGGGCGCACCGTTTTCTGGATAAACTTGTCGGGATCAACCTGGCAGACCTGGAAAAGTTCATGGATGCTGTCGGACAGTATATCGATATCATAGTATTCGGCGATGACCTGGGCATGCAGACCGGGCCGCAGATCTCGCCCGGGATGTACCGGGAGTTTTTCAAGGAGCGCCACGCCTGCATGTGGAAGCGCGCCAAGAAGCTGGGAGATGTCAAGGTGATGCTCCACTGCTGCGGCGGGGTGCGGGAGCTCCTCCCTGACCTGATCGAGGCTGGCCTGGACGCCATAAACCCGGTCCAGATCTCATGCCGCGGCATGGATGCAGCAGGTCTCAAAAAGGATTTCGGCTCTGAGATCACTTTCTGGGGCGGCGGCTGTGATACCAGGGAAATACTGCCCAAGGGCTCTCCGGAGGAGATCCGGAAGCATGTCAGGGAGCAGATAGAGATAATGAAGCCCGGCGGCGGTTTTGTCTTCCAGCAGGTGCACAATATCCTCGCGGATGTCCCGCCGGAAAATATCGCGGCCATGTTCGAGGCTGTGCTAAAGTGGCGGTGAGCCCGGATAAACCAAAATAGCGCCCTCACCGATGAACCACCCTGCGGCAAGCCACACTTTCACCCCCACATTAAATGGCACGGCATTCCGTGCCCCTAAACCTTTCATCAGCAGCAGGCTACCCTGAAACAGAGCTTCGAGGAATTATTTTCGATTATAAGACGTTTAAGCCTTGACTTTTTATGCCTAAAGTTGTACAATAATACTGTACAACTATATTCAGGAGAAAATACTATGGTTCAGACTACGTACTCCAACCTGCGGGCGAATCTTGCCAAGTACCTGAGGCAAGTTACCTCGGATAACGAAGTGGTGGTGATCAACCAGAGAGGAAGAGAACCGGTCGCCCTGATAGCAGCATCCGAGCTGAATGGCCTGCTGGAGACAGCTCATCTTCTGAGGTCTCCCAGGAACGCCAAACGGCTGATCGATGCAATCAGCAGGGCGGCAGACGGCAAGGTCAAGCCCTCATCGCTGGACCAACTCCGTAAAGAGGTCGGCCTTGAATGACTGTTAAAGGCAGGGTTTGCGTTTTCCAGCCGGAGTTTATCGAGGACCTCGAGTACTGGGTAAAGAACGACCGGAAGACGGCGCTCAAGGTCCTGGAGCTTGTAAATGATGTTCTGAGAACTCCCATCAAGGGGAAGGGCAAGCCGGAGAAACTGAAGTACCTCGGCCCGGATGTCCGGTCCCGGAGGATCACCCAGGAACACCGCCTGGTTTACATGATCAGAGATAAACAGATCGATTTCCTCCAGTGCCGCTATCACTATTGAGATTATGCCCGGTCGCCGTCCAAGACCGGGGGCGGGCCGGCAATCCGAGCTCTGTCTTTTTTTTCAGTCCTTTTCAACAATTTTCCCTTCCCCTGCTCGATTATCCCGCCCGGCACGCTTTTGGCTTTCCCAATCAAGGCGCCCGTCTCAAAAACCCCAACGGTTGAATTTTCACTATTTCTTGATTAGATTATAGTTAACAAATTTTTTCAATTTTCCATCATGGGGCAAAGCGGCGGTAACTTTTAAAAGGCCGCTGCGTTTTCCCTAGAAAAGGAAATTTACAATGCCTTCCCGGGCATTATCTTTTTAGAGCGGAGATAGTGAAATGTCAGAGCTGACCCTGGAACAGGTAAAGCGCGACCTTTACGCCAGAAAGCACCCGAATATCACCCCGGTTCATATAGAGGCCAGGGCGCCGATGATTTACGAGATCCTGCGGCTCAAGGCCAAACACAATGTAGTGATTCTGGGCCATAATTACATGGAGCCCATGTTGTTCAACCTCTCAAGCCGGGAGGAGCAGGGAGATTCCCTGGCCTTGAGCCGGTATGCGGCCAGCACCGCTGCCGATTACATAATTTTCAACGGTGTGTTTTTCATGGCGGAAACAGCCAAGATCCTGAGCCCTGAGAAAAAGGTGCTGATCGCTGACAGGACCGCAGGATGCTCGCTGGTCGATGATTTCGACTCGAACTTGATCGAAGAGCTGAAAGCCGCGCATCCCGGGGTGCCGGTGATGATTTATGTAAACTCGAGCGCCGAGGCCAAAACCAGAAGCGATGTTGTCTGCACCTCGGCCAATTGCGAGCGGATCGCCAGGGCCATGCCTGGGGACAAAATCATTTTCGTGCCGGATGTCCTGTTTGCCCGGAATCTGGCTGATGAGCTTGCCGGGATCAAGGAAGTCATTTATCCCAAAGGAAAAGCCAGGGCCCGCGGCGCAGTCTGCGAGGTGCACGAAAAGTTCTCCCTCAAGGATGTGCTGGCGATTCGCAAGTCGTTCGAGATTCCCAGAGGCCATCCCACCCGCATGATTTACGCCCACTGGGAGTGCCGGCCCGAGGTACTCAGGGAGGTGGATTTTTACGGCAGCACCTCCCAGATACGAAACGACATCGCCGAGAGAGCATCGCACAACTGTCTCGAGCGCGCCTTCGTGGCCTCGGAGTGCGAGTTCACCGCCAACCTGGCCGCGGATTTCCCCTCGGTGCAGTTTTTCACTGCCTGCTCGGTAAGATGCCAGCACATGGCCAAAGTCACCTTGGGGGGAGTGCTGGAAATCCTCAGGAGGATCGACAGGGGTGGAGATTTATCAGAGTACGAGGTGGTGCTGGACCAGGAGATTATCCGCCGCGCCAGGAAACCGATTGAGCTGATGTTGCAGTTGAGCTGACCCGGAGAATGCGGGCTGATTCAGGCGGAGATTATGGATTTTGGGTGGCGATTGTGGCCCAATCGGGGATCTGGCCCGGGTCGATATTGAATACCGCGAGACCGAGCGTATAGACCAGAATCGTGACCAGCAGCGCCCCGATCAGGTTCATCCAGAGGCCAATCCGGGCCATCTGGGGTATGCGCACCCAGCCGCTGCCGAATACTATTGCATTGGGCGGTGTGGCTACCGGAAGCATAAAAGCGCAGCTTGCCGAGATTGTGGCCGGGATCATGAGCATGAATGGATGAATCCTCATGGCTACGGCCGCAGCCGCCACCACAGGGAGCAGCATGGTGGTGGTCGCAGTGTTCGAGGTTATCTCGGTGAGAAAGGTAAACATCAGGCAGGTGCAGAGAATCATCACCGGCGCTGGCACGTTCTGGAGCCAGGTCAGATGTTCGCCCAGCCAGAGTGCCAGGCCTGTCACTTCCATGCCTTTGGCCAGGGCAAATCCCCCGCCGAAAAGAATCAGGATCCCCCACGGAACGCCTTCCCGGGCTGCCTTCCAGTTAAGGATGAACCGCCTTTCGCGCCAGTTTTCCGGAATAAGAAACAGCAGGCAGCCCATAGCCACGGCAACCGTGGAATCATCAATCAGCGGGAACCAGCGGGTCAGGCCCCAGGTCTTGTAAAAGCCGAGATCGATCGGCTGTCGGAAAATCCAGCCCAGGGCGGTAAGGCAAAAGACTGCAAGCACCGCCTTCTCGCCCCAGGTCATCGGTCCGAGAGCGCGCATATGATCGGTGATATAACTGGAGCTGCTCTGGATATCGAAAGAGGTGAGTTTGCGCACCGGCACTTTCGACGCACGGCGGATGAGCAGCTGCCAGGTCACGGGAATAAAGACAACCACCAGCGGCAGACCCAACAGCATCCACTGGAGAAAATTTATCTCCGGAGCCTGGGGAAAAAGTTTTTTCACGAACCCTGCCATCACGATATTCGGGGGTGTGCCGACAAGGGTGCCTATTCCGCCGATACTCGAGGCATAGGCGATGCCGAGCATCAGGGTCAAGCCGAAATTATCCCTGAAAATCCTGGCCTGGTCCGGGGTCTCGAGGCTTGTCGAATCCGCCATCTGGAGCACCACGGCCATGGCAATCGGCAGCATCATCATCGTAGTGGCGGTATTGGAGATCCAGAGGGAGAGAAAAGCCGAGGCCACCATGAATCCCAGCACCAGGCGGGAGGGGCTGCCGCCGATGGCGCGGATGATATTGAGAGCGATTCTGCGGTGCAGGCCCACTTTCTGCATGGCTACGGCGATCAGAAACCCGCCGAAAAAGAGGTAGATCATCCGGTCGGCGTAGCTCAAGGGGGTCTCGCTGGCCGGGAGAATGCCCAAAAGGGGGAAAAGCGGCAGGGGCAGGAGCGCTGTGGCCGGGATTGGAATCGCCTCGGTGATCCACCACACAGCCATCAGGGAAGCCACAGCGGCCATTCGCATGGCTTCGGGCCTGAGATTAGCCGGGCAGGGCAGGAGAAGAAAGAGAAGAAATAACAGCGGGCCGGAAAAAAGGCCGATAACCGGCCGCAAACTATGCTCAGCGTTCATTTCGGGCATAGGAGAAATCCCCAATGTTCCCTTTACCGGGCTCCGGTGCTGGAAGTCTCGCAGAAGTGAGTAGAATAGATACTCTCAACCCTGGATGTCAAGGGAAATCTCGCTGGAAAAGATTTTAATCCTCACAGTCCAGGGACTGAACTCGCCCTTGAACAGTGAATAAAAAAAGAGTATTTTAATGACAAGAGCAGCAGTCAATAAAAAGTTCCGGACCTTGATCTAATCCGGAAAATTCATAACAATTTTCCGTTCCCATTTTTCGTAGGGGCGCTCCCGCGTGTGCGCCCGATTACCATCGAAAAATTACCGAACGACGGGCGGACACATGGGTCCGCCCCTACGAGTTTTGTGGTAATTTGTGAATAAGAAGGGCTATATTGAGCTTCTGGAGAGAAGCATGCCAGATGAAAGATTGGAAAATCTGAGCCGGCGGATTCTTGACGAGGAGGACAAAAGCCTCTCCCGGTTTGCCACCCTGCACAGCGAGGCGCGCCGCTCCCATTCAATCGGCGACCGGGACTTCCGCAGCGAGTTTGCCAGGGACCGGGACCGGATTCTTTACAGCGGCGGGTTCCGCAGATATGTGGGAAAGACCCAGGTGGTCTATTTCGCCTCACAGTTTGATGAGCACATCTCCAACCGGGCCATCCACACCATCCAGGTCTCGCAGATCAGCCGCACTATCGGCCGTATCTTGCGTCTCAACCTGGATTTGATAGAAGCTATCGCCCTGGGGCACGATTTGGGGCATCCGCCTTTCGGCCATGACGGGGAGGCGTTCCTGGATGAACTGTGCCACGAAAACGGTATCGGCCATTTCCAGCATAATGTCCACGGGCTTTATTACGTGGACCGGATCGCCCATGGGAACCGCGGAATGAATCTCACTTTCCAGGTCAGGGACGGGCTACTTTTCCACGACGGCGAAACTTTTACAAGCAGGCTCACTCCCAGCCGCGGCCGCGAGGAAAAAGACCTCACCGAATACATTGCCCTATGTGCCGAAGGAAAGCGCCCGGACATGGTTCCCTCGACACTGGAGGGCTGCGTGGTGCGGATGTGCGATATGGTGGCTTATGTGGGGCAGGATATCGAGGATGCAATCCGCATGGGTATCTTGAAAGAGAGCTCGATTCCCGGGGTGGTGGTCGAGATTCTGGGCCGGAGTAACAGCGAAATAATCAACTCCCTCGTTTCCAACCTGTTGGAAAACAGTCTCGAGAAGGATTGTATCCAGATGAGCCGGAAGGTTGAGAGCGCTTTCAGCCGGCTGAAAAAATTCAATCACCGGCGGATATACATGCACACTGAAATCCACCGCGAGAGGCAGCGCATCAAGAACGCCTTCCGGATGCTGTTCGAACATTTCTTGGGAGAACTGGAAAAAAAAGGCACCGACTCGATTATTTTCAGGCATTTCCTCCAAAATCGCTCTGAAGAGTACCTGGAGAACACCCCGGATCCCGAAAAAGTACGCGATTACCTGGCCACAATGACCGATCGCTACTTCACCAAAGTTTTTGCCGGACTTTACTTGCCCCGCATGCCGGTTTGAGTTCCGGGATAACACGGAGCAAGATCAATATAAGTTGACAACCTGCATCGGCAATGGATACCTTATATTAGGATGCGTTATAAAGGCGTTAATCCGCCCTGAAAAAACCACAGAAAGCTCTGACTTTCACACACGGCTTAGATTCTTACACATTTCAATTTGAGAGATTATCTCTCACAATTTTCTAACTGACTGATAAATAAAGTGTTCAAGGCTCAGAGGCACAAAGGCACAATGGGACATAGAGAACTTGAAAATCCACGAAGAAAGGCGAAAATTGAACGACTGTTTTTGGCGTTTAACCTTAATACTGTTCACTTAAAGCGACAACACTCTCTTTTTGTCACCCCCGCGAAAGCGGGGGTCCAGAAAATCGGCTTAAAAACTTGGATTCCCGCTTGCGCGGGAATGACATCGTTTGCCTTTCCCGCCTAAAGTGAACAACATTGCGTTTAACCTGATAATTCCATAATAAACAGTTACAATAACTTTGTGCCTTTGCCACTTTGTGCCTGAAAGTTTAAATTTTGCGAATGGCTTGTTATATATAGGATATACCTGAAAATTTCAAATATCTTTGGCTAGAATTATCTGACTCAAATCCCGGGAGACTGCTGTTGAAAGCCTTAACTTTATTCACCCTTATACTTATCCTTGCATCAGGGCCGGATCTACTGGGTGCAAAGGATGCGCAGAGTATTCCTGTAATAAATTCAAGCGCCGGCGACCGCCGGAATATGAGCCTGGTCGTATACAGCAGGAATCTGGCTCTGGTGCGCGAACAGCGCATGATCAAGAAAGTTTCCGGCACTTTTTTATTGCAGTTCGGCGATGTGGCCGAACAGGTCATCCCCACCTCTGTGGTGGTGGAATCAGGCGGCCAGCTGAAAGTGCTCGAACAGCAGTATGAATACGACCTTCTTTCAGTATCCAAGCTGCTGGAAAAGTATGTGGGAAAAGAAATTACTCTCGAGCGTCCGGACAAGCGGACAAACACCCCGGAAAGGGTTTCAGGCATCCTGCTCAGCCTGAATGGAGGCCGCATCATAAAGTTCGGGGACCGAGTGGAGGTTGACCCTGAGGGCCGCTTTATCCTGCCGGAAGTCCCCGGGAACTTTGTCACCCGCCCTACTCTGACCTGGCTCGTAAATTCGGATAAGAGCGGAGATTGTCTGGTCGATGTCTCCTACCTCACCACAGGGATTGACTGGACCTGCGAGTACCTTCTCGAACTGGACTCCAAAAGCGCTACCGCCAGCCTCCGCGCCTGGGTCTCGATCAACAACAAAAGCGGGGCTGAGTTTGCGGATGTCAAGCTCCATCTGGTAGCCGGAGAGCTTAACCGCATCCCCCAGCCCGGCATTCCCAGGGATGAAATGTTGATGGTGCGAGCCGCAGGGCCTCAGCTTGCCGCCAAAAATGTCGGCGAATCCTTCCAGCAGGAAGAGGCTTTCGAATATTACCGTTACAGTCTGGGCAGGGTCACCAGCCTGCCCAACCTTCAGATAAAACAGATCGAGCTTTTCAATCTGCAAGGCTTGAAGCCGGAGAGAATCTATCGCCTCGAAGGCGGAAGGAATTTTTATTACGGGCCGGTGTCCGGGACACCCGGCGAGGAACAGGTGACAGTCTACCTCGAATGGACAAACGGCGGCGGCAATTATCCCGGCATGCCTCTCCCTGCCGGGATCGTGCGGATCTACGAGAAAGGCCCGGAAGGTGTGACCTACTTTTCAGGCGAGGACAGAATCGGCCATACCCCGGCTGAGCGCAAAATCTCTCTCAAAGCAGGCAAGGCTTTCGACCTAGCGGCGGAAAGAAAACAGACCGAATACAAAAAGCTCTCCGACCGCCTGCGGCAGGTGAGTCTGGAAATCAAGCTCACGAACCGCAAGAACGAGGAGGTTACCGTGCAGGTTGACGAGACCCTGCCTGGAGACTGGAAAATCACGAGCAGTTCCCATCCTTACGAAGCGCTCGATTCGGGCAGGGTAAGGTTTACGCCCAGGGTTCGCGCCGGAGGGGAGACTGTGGTGCGCTATACCGTGCAGATTCTTTAAGGCAATCCAACCCGGAGTCTCTTTTTGGTTATCAGTTCAGCTTAGATTGTCGGAGCCTGAATGAAAGCGGAAATTTACCGGTTGATTGACGAGATCCTGGATTTTTTATGGAAGGAAAACCCGGTGGAAGCCACTCTGGCTGGGATTCACCGGTATGATGACCGGCTGGAAAAGCTCGACCTGGTTTCCCGCAAGAACAAGCTGCGCCAGAAAAAAGAGTACGTGGAGCTGATAGATTCTTTGCCAAAATCTGTCTCCTCGAGCGCTGAACTCTCTCTTTTGCGGAATGCGCTGGAGGTGGGAGTGATGATGGAGGAGAGCTTGCAAAGCCTGGACCGGGATGCCGGTACTTATCCGCGGCTTGCTCTTTACGGGGTTTACCAGTTGATAGCCCGCAGCAGCGCCCCTTACAATTACCGGGCGATGCGGGCCATAGACAGGATGCGTGAAATCCCGCGGATCCTGGCCGAGGGAAAGCTCAATTTAAGTTACGGAGAGAACATTCCGCGCCTCTGGACCCAGGCTGCTGTGGAATTGACAGTCGCCGGAAAGGAATATCTGGTGCAACTGATCGATCGGCTTGTGCTGGAAGTGCCGGATCTGGAAAATGTGGTAAAAAAGTACTCCCAGACAGTGCAGGGGGCGTTCGATGAATATCTGGAGTTCCTGTTAGAGGAGATCCTGCCGCGTTCCGGCAACACTTTCGGCGTAGGCGCGGAGGTTTTCGAATACCTTACCAGCCGCGAGCACCGGCTGGCGACCGATGCCGACACCTTGCGCCGGCTGGCCCTCGAGGAAATCAAACTGGCCGAGGAGGAACTGGCCCGCCTGGCCTCTAAAATGGAAGGCCGGCCCGGCTGGCAAAAAAGTCTGGCCGCCCTTGACACCGAGAAACCGGAGGGTGATTTGGTTGCCCACTGGACGCGGATAATCGCCGAAGTAAAGCTCGCTGTGCAAAAGGCGGACCTCCTGACACTGCCTGCCGGTGACCGACTGGTTATTATGCCAACCCCTGCATTCGAGAGATTCACTATCCCGGTAGCGGGTTATATCGAGGCCCCGCCTTTCGAGGAAAAAAGCCGGGCTTTTTTCTGTGTTACGCCCCTGGCCGGGGACCCGGAAGCCCGGGAGACCGAAGCGAGCCTTTCTTTGCATTCAAGGCCTAAAGCATTGCTTACAGTCATCCGGGAACTTTATCCAGGCAGGCACACGCTGCTTACCAGGCGCAAAAGAAAGCGCCCCCGCCTGGCCTATTTGTCCCGGGGCAATATCCTGGAGGAGGGATGGTGCCATTATGTCATGGGACTGGCAGTGGAACAGGGGTGGTTCGAGGATAAGAGGCTCGAGCTTCTCGTGCTGCACGGGCGGCTGGCTGCAGCCTGGCGGGTGCTTGTCGATCTGGACCTTCACAATAAAGGCCTGAGCGAATCCCGGGCTGTCTCCCTGCTGGCGAATGGGGTGGGGATAACCCAGCGGCAGGCCTGGCTCCAGGTGCGAAACCTGGCTTTATACCCCACCTCTTCTCTCGGTGCAATGATCGGCAGGGTCCGGATATTGGATTTGCGCGAAACTTACAGGCAGGCGGCTGGGAAAAATTTTTCCCTTAAAAAATTTCACGACACACTGCTGCGCCTGAGCACACAGCCGCTCGACAGACTGGAGAGACGGCTTTTGCGAGCGATAAAACAGGGGAGGAATTAAAGATGCAAATCAAATATTTCGCCTCGGTGCCCTATCCCGAGGTAACCGCCTCGCTGGAAAAGCTTGCTGCCGCCGGTCTGGGCCTGGAGATTGAGGTGGTCGACCCGCACTGGATCCTTAAAATCTGCGAGCTGCCGATGGTGGGCAAGCTCGGAGATACCCTCAGGGACAGGGGCTTCAATATACACTTGCAAGGCCCTTTTTTTGATCTGGCCCCAGGAAGTCTCGATCCTTATATCAGAGAACATACGCGGAAGCTGTTTTTACGCTCGGTGGAGATTGCCGGGAGCCTGAACGCAAATTATCTTACACTTTATTCAGGATATAATCCTCTCCTGCATTCGAAAGTTATCGACCAGTGGTTCGAAATTTGTCTTCCCCTATGGCTGGAAACGGTTGAAATCGCCGAACGTTATGACTTAAAAGTGTTGATCGCCAACATGTTCGAAGAGGGGCCGGACATTCAACAGCGGATTATTGCAGCCTGCCCGGAAGGGACTGCCGGAGCCTGCCTGGATGTGGCGCACGCTTTCACCAACTCGCGGAAAAAAATATCATCCTGGCTGGGCGCCCTGGCCCGGAACCTCTATCTGGTCCACCTGAATGACGCCAAAAAAGGCAAGGATGACGAACATCTCAGTCTCGGCGAGGGGAAAGTTCCCTTTAAGGAATTCTTCCAGGTCTGTATGAAAAATGATCTTGCCCCTGATATAGTGTTCAAGATGCCGGTTGAAAAGTCTCTCCAGTCCTTGCATACCGTGCGCAAGCTCGGCCTGGGCCAGTTTCAAATGGAGCTGCTTTAAGGCCCGGCGCCAGGTCCAATCGCGATATAACTCTCTGTCCCCGGGCGGCAGCCGGGCAGACAGAGCCTCCTCCCGGCCGGGGACGGCCGGCGGAAGATCAAAAATTGTATATAAACACTGTCGCTTTCCAGGCCGATATCTAGTAAAGCGGCAAGCTCAACAAGAGGGGGTTGGTGGTAATGATAAAAGAAAAAAAGCTTAATCTGCCTCAAAAGATGCTCACTGAGGCCTCAAAATCGGAGCCCCTGTCTGCCGACAGCCTCGCTGGCGGCGTAAAAAAGGGGACAATAGTGGTCCTGGGCAGCGCCAGACGCACCGGAAAGGTTCACCCCACAGCAGTCGGCGCAGGCACTAAAACCAAGGTCAACGCCAATTTCGGCACCAGCCGGGATGCCAGCCATATCGGTGAAGAGCGGGATAAACTCAAGGTCGCTGCTGCTGCGGGAGCCGACACTGTAATGGACCTCTCTACCGGGGATGATATCACCGGTATTCTCGAGATGGTGCTCCAGGAAAGCTCCCTTCCTGTGGGTACAGTTCCGATCTATGGCCTGGCCACACGTGCAGTTTCAAAAAACTTCCGTTTAAAGGACATGGCCGAGGAAGACTTTATCGAGTCCGTGATCTCCCACTGTGAAATGGGTGTTGATTTTATTACCGTGCATTGTGGGGTCACCCTCGAGGGTATCCGCCACCTTGAGCAAGAGGGCCGCACGACAGGCATAGTCAGCCGTGGCGGTTCATTTCTCTACCGCTGGATGCGGGCAACAGGCAAGGAAAACCCGCTTTATACTTACTACGATGAGATCCTGAAGGTTGCAGGCAAGTATAACGTGACTTTGAGCCTGGGAGACGGCTTGCGTCCGGGCTCGATAGCGGACGCCACTGACCGCTGCCAGACCAGCGAGCTGATCGTTCTGGGAGAACTGGTCGACCGGGCCCGCAAGGCAGGGGTCCAGGCCATGGTCGAGGGCCCGGGCCACGTGCCGCTCGATCAGATCCGGCTCAATATCCAGATGCAGAAAGAAATCTGCAAAGGGGCGCCCTTTTATGTGCTCGGGCCCCTGGTAACCGATATAGCTCCGGGCTACGACCATATAACCGCAGCGATCGGAGGGGCGGTTGCCGGCGCCGCAGGAGCGGATTTCCTCTGCTATGTGACTCCCGCTGAACACCTGTGCCTGCCTACAGTCGAGGATGTACACACCGGGGTCATAGCAATGCGGATTGCCGCCCATGCAGCCGATCTAGCCAAAGGCTTGCCTGGAGCTGCCGACTGGGACCTGGAAATGAGCAGAGCCCGCAAGAAACTCGACTGGCAGCGCATGTTCTCCCTGGCTATCGATCCGCCGCTGGCCCGCAAGGCGAGAGAAAGCAGAATGCCCAGGGATGAAAAATTCTGCACCATGTGCGCTGAACTATGCGCTCTCAAGGATTAAACAAAGGCTCGGTGGCCGTTTTAAACCGGATTGTCCACTTTTGAATGAACAGGCTATGATTTTCATCCTGTAATCTATCACAAGGAGTTGCCTATGGCCGGCGATGAATGGTCACAACTGCTGCAGACCGACATGGACAAGCTTTTTACCGGCCGGGACCAGGTACAGGTAGAAAGGATAAAGCTCAAAAAAGGCGAGCGCCGCAATGTAACCGTGCTTTTCCTGGATATCAAGGGCTTTACCGCGATGAGCGAAAAGCTCGATCCGGAAGAAGTGACCCAGATCATAGACAATGTCTTCAAGGTGCTGACCAGTGAAATAGTACGCTACGGGGGCATGGTCGATAAATACATCGGCGATGCGATCATGGCTCTTTTTGGAGCGAAGAAAGCGAGCGAGGACGATGCTGAGCGGGCGGTTCGTGCAGCGCTCGGCATGCTGGGGCGAATGTCTCAGGCAAACCAGATCCTTGCTCCCAAAGGGATCGAGCTCGGCTGCCGGATCGGTATCAACACCGGCCTTGTAGTTGCCGGAGAGATGGGAGGAAGAGGCGAACGGGATTTCACGGTGATGGGTGATACAGTGAACACCGCTTCCCGGCTTGAATCCTCAGCCCAGGTCAACACGATCCAGGTTTCCGAAAACACCAGGGCCCAGGCCGGCAATATTTTTGAATACCAGAGTCTCGAACCGATTATGGTCAAGGGTAAGAGCAAGCCGCTCAAAGTGTATCGGGTGCTCGGAGTGCGGGGAGAGCGGGCCGAGCGCTGGGAACGTGAAACTCTCGCAAAAAGTACGAAATATGTGGGGAGGAAGGCCGAGTGGGATGAGCTTGAGTCATACATTAAAAAGTATCTGGCTCGAGACGAGGGCTCCCTTGTCCCTGTGATCGGAATCAGGGCGGACGGCGGCATGGGCAAGAGCCGGATGATCCACGAATTCCTCAACAACGGTCCCTGTCCCAGGGGAATGATTCTCAAGGGCAAGACTATCTCCTATACCTCCGCCCCCTACTGGGTCTTTATCAGCATGATTAAGAATCTCTTTGAAGTAAAAGAGGGAGATTCGATCGAAACTGTAAGGGTAAAGTGGCGTGATCTGATCAAGCGTCTCAATAATTCTTCCGGCCTTTCGGGGGACGAGCAGGCAAATGCCGCCGCTTCTCTGAACGAGTATGAGGATTATCTGGCCTACCTGTTAGGCGTAGCCAGAGAACCCGACCGGATAAAATCAATCAAGCCGGATAAGCTTAAAGAATTGATTTTCAATGCATTTCGCTTATTCCTGGAATCTGTCTGCGCTTTGTCCGATAAGTCAGAAATGCTCTTTGTGGTTTTCGACGACCTGCATTGGATAGATGAGTTGAGCCGGGAACTGATCGATTATCTGATGGAAAAGCTACATCCGGCCCGCAGGATGATTATACTCACTATTTTCCGCCCGGACTATCAACCCTCTGACCGCTGGCAGACAGGAAAAAATTATTTCGAGCTCAATATCAAGCCGCTGAGCCTGGAAGAGACTACCGAAATGATGGAGGGGATGCTCAAGGGGCTGGTTCTCACCGACAAGCTGAAAAATTTGATTTATGACAAATCCGGGGGAAACGCTTTTTACATCGAGGAAATCACCTTTTCCCTGGTCGATACAGGTGTGCTGATCCCGGATGATGAGATTCAGCCCGGAAACCGGATCTGGATAGTAAACCCCTCCGAGGTTTCCGTGGAGCTGCCCGATTCGATCCACGGTATGGTACAGACTCGAATCGACAAACTGGAAGAGATTACTCGCACTCTGCTTTATGAAGCCTCGGTAATCGGCATGGAGTTTAATGTGGGTCTCCTTACCCGGCTGCATACCAAGGCCGGCAACAAAGAGGATGGTTTAGGGGAAATGCTTGACACTCTTGAAGCGGCGCGGACAATAAGCTCGAAATCTCCCGCGCCTTCGCCCGAGAGCGGCCAGGAAGCCAGTTATGTCTTTTCCAACGCCCTGATCCAAGAGGTCTCATACAACACTCTCCTCAATTACAACAAGCAGGTGCTCCATGGCTTGGTAGGAGAGTGTATCGAGGAAATCTACGGCGCTGAAAAGATACCTGAAGACGAGCACCACCGGCTGGCTTACCATTTCGAGAAAGCAAATAAAGCCGACAAAGCGGTGACCTATCTGCAGTCTGCTGCAGACCAGTGCGCCGCCCGGTTCAGCAACAAGGCCGCAATCGATTCCTACAAGCGTCTCCTGGAGCTGCTGAATGGAAGCGGTATGCCAAAAGAGGAAATCGAAAAACTCGCCCTGCGCAACCTGTACGAACTGGCGCAGATAGAATACCGGGTCGGCGGTCTGGATGAGGCATACTCCCACTACGCCGAGTGCAGCAAGCGCTGCCAGGTCAGGAAAGATTACGACCTCTTATGCCAGGTGCTCACCCGGGCCGGGGAGATAGACAGGATCAGGGAAAGGCCGGAAAAAGCAATGAAGTTTTTCGAGAAGTCCCTGGAAATCGCCGAAAAGATAAAGAACGATTTCTATGCCGCCGATAATCTGGCCAATATCGGTATCGTGTTGGAAGAGCGTGGAGATTACGCCGGAGCCATGGAATACTTCCAGAAGGCTCTGGGGCGGTCTACCACGGATGAGCAGCGCCAGAATATTTCTCACTATATCTTTCAGAGAACCTGAAAATTGCGGGGCCTCCCGCAAGCTCAATCTGATTAACGCCAACAAGATAAAAAGCCAGGCGCACGGTACGCCCTGTGCCCCTAATGTTGTGTCTCAGAAATTAGCCCCGATCAGGCTGTTGGGGCAGATCCATGTGTCTGCCCATAGGGCGCACCCGGCTGTGCGCCCTTATAAAATATGAAATGTTATTTCCGGGACATGACACTAGAGGCAAGTTTGCCATTCAGCGCACGCAAAAAGAGGTCATTCCAGTTTATGGAGATTCGCAAGTTCGGCAGGCTGACCCTTTACGGGCCGCATCCTCTCGAGCGGGACAGTGACGGCCATTTGAAATATCCGATGGGGGTCATTTTCCCTGCTTATGAAAGCATGATCCTGGAATCCGGATTACATGTGACACTGGCTTTTGATTTCATAACCGAGATAGGCGGCCAGCGGGGCAGTCCGCTGAATGAAGAAGAGGAATCCAAAGTTTACGAGGATCTGGTGGCTTTGGTGCTGCGTGGCAACCATGTGGTGATCCGTTCAATCCCGGAAAACATGAACCAGTGTTTCCGGGCCGCTGAGCTTCTTGAGGAAGTGGTCCCGGCCGATATGATCCGTTTCACCGGCAGAAGGGACCCCAATGTCAGGGAAGCGTTCAAGCTCCGCGGGGAAAGTTGGAAGATAGCCCCCAGGTATTTCACTGTGGAAGAGATTAATAAACAAATTAAGCTTTCTCAGGTCTCGGTGAAAACCAAAAATCGCTATTACTACAAGATGGAGTCCGGCGGCCGGTTGATGAGCTATCAGCAGTTTACCTCGATCAGGGAGTCCCTGGTAAATTTATCTGAATTCAAAAACCGGATCTGCGAGGTGGTTGAGCTCTACAAGCGGAGAAACAAGCAGTTCGTGCGCGAGCTGGATTTTTTTATGGTTGACCATGAAAAATTCGATTTTCCCCTGATACAGAAACTGGCTGATTATTTGAAGACGTGCAAAAGCTGGGGGGATGCAGAGCGGAAAACGGCCAATGAGCTTTATGAAGCGGCACTATTCAACTTCAAAAACGCAACCTCGCCTGATTTTCTGTGTGATGATCCGAACAATCCTCTCTGGCGTAATTACATCTATTCAGAGCTCAACGATATCCCGCCCACCGAGGAATCCATTCTCGGAATGAGCGGTGAATTCAACATGAATATCCAATGGGTCCCCGGATGTCATATCCTGGATGGCCGGATGCTTATGGATCCGAATGTGGAGGAGCCGATCGCGAAATTGTTGGAGGACTTTTCCCGTTTTTACGGCCAGCTTGACTATATCAATCTGGGAAGGGTAATGCGGAGCCAGAGCAGAAAACGGGCCGAGTACAGCTACCGGGAAGTATATATCGCTGTCCTGAAACAATCAACCAGCTCGGTCGAGCAAATCCGGATGCTGCGAAAAGTCCGGCGCAATACTTTATACTATCTCAACCGTGGATTCTCCCTGGATAAAGCTCAGCGCCTGACCGAAGGCTATCTGCAATATACCCAGGACCGCGGCAATATCCTTACGTTTCTGGGAGTCAACACTCCCCCGCTCCACCGCGTGAGCCGGCCCGAAGAACTCCCCGGAATAGGAACTGTCACGATTGTCTTTTTCGACCGGCCTTATATCAGAGGCCTGGCCACGGATAAAGTTCCGGACTACTATTACGAGCATGAGGATTTCGTGACCGCTCAGGCCGCTCTTCTCGGTGAAGCGGCAGGATTGAATCTGATTGTCGGCAGAAGCGATATGGATACAGGGGATGCCTATTTCGGGGACGGCGATGAGATGCTGCAGTTCGAGCCTGGGAGTTACTTGCCACAGGGTCTCGTGCTGGCAGATTTCACCGGGGCGTTTGCCGATGTGGTAAGCCCGCTGGAAAAGTTTCTACCCTTCTATGTCAGCTATCTGGCTGATATGCTCGCCAGGGTGCAGGTCAAAGGTATGGACGCCAAGGAAATATTAGCGACATGTGATATCTTTATCGAGGCCATGAAAAAAAGTATTGCCAAAAGCAAGGAAATGCTCAGTGAAGGAGGAGCTGTCGGCGAGATGATCGGTAAAATAGTGGCAGACCGTGATGTCGAGATTAATCCGATCCGGATCAAGTGGGAGAAAACACTCAGACGGCTGCATAATTTCAAGCTCGAAGCTTTTTTCAACAAGATGCGCGGGGATTTGTGCCGGAAATTGAGTTATTGTTGATCGGCTCTGGCCGGGCCGGTTTCGCGCATACTTTCTCGACCGGCAAGCACCAGAGCTTCAATAAGCTCTTTCAGCTCTCCATTTAAAATACCTTCCAATTTGTGCAGGGTCAGTCCGATGCGGTGGTCGGTAACCCGCGACTGAGGAAAGTTGTAAGTGCGGATTTTGGCGCTGCGGTCGCCGCTGCCCACCTGGAGCTTGCGGTCTGCGGCGCGCTTCAGGTTGACCTCCTGCAGCTTTAAGTCCAGGATGCGGCTGCGCAGCACTTTGAGGGCCTTGTTCTTGTTTTTCAACTGGCTTTTTTCATCCTGGCAGGTGACCACCAGATGAGTGGGGAGATGGGTGATCCGCACCGCCGAATCAGTGGTGTTCACGCTTTGACCCCCAGGACCGCTTGAACGAAATACATCGATTTTAAGATCCGCAGGATTGATAACTACATCGATATCCTCCGCCTCAGGAAACACCGCCACAGTGGCGGCCGAGGTGTGAATCCTCCCGCTGGCCTCGGTCACCGGCACCCGCTGAACCCGATGTATTCCGCTCTCATATTTCAACTTGCCGTAAGCCCCTGCCCCGCGAACCGAAAAAATGACCTCCTTTATTCCTCCCTGCTCGGCAACATTGAGCGATATCATTTCATGCTGCCAGCCTTGTGATTCTATGTAATGGCAGTACATGCGGAAAAGATCAGCGGCGAAAAGGGCGGCTTCCTCACCCCCTGTGCCGGCCCTGATTTCCATGATAATGTTTTTTTTGTCCATTGGATCCGGGGGGATAAGCAGATCTTTAAGCTCCCCGGTCAGGGCCTTCTCTTCTTTTCGCAGCTCATTCAACTCTTCAGTGGCCAAATCCACAAGTTCCCGGTCTGTTTCCTCCTGGTCGATGATCTGACAGTTTTCGGCAATGCCAGCCTTGATCTTGCGCAGTTTTTGCCAAGTCTCCACAATCGGCGCCAGAGTCCCATGTTCTTTGGCTAGCTCCCGGAGACGTTTTGAGTCGGAGATTACATCCTTTTCTGTCATCAGATTCTCCAATTCCGCGTACCGGGCGAGAATTTTGTTGATTTTCTCTTCCATCGTGTCTTTCTCTGGATCTTTGGGTCCAGCCAACTGTACAGTTAAAGAAATATGGCGGAGGGCTGCGCTTCTCAACCGTCCCAGGTCGAGACAGCAAGCTTTATTTCCTGCACGGAATTATTATCAAGGTCCAGAGCTGCTTTTAGCGCTGCTGCGGCCACCTCGACCTGTTTCTCGTCCGGGGGCCGGGTGGTAATCCGCTGCAACCAGAGCCCGGGCGCTATCATGAGGAGAGTGAAAGGATTATTGGGAAAGCGGTCACTTAATTTAATCAGCTCGTAGCTTACTCCCCCGATCAGCGGGATGAAAAGCATACGGATAAATCTTTCCTGCCAGCCGGCCGGCTTGCCCAGCATCAAGAAGACCAGAATGCTCACCAGCATCAAAACCAGGACGAAACTTGTACCACAGCGCGCATGAAACGGGCTGTAATCCTTTATGTTTTCCCAGGAAAGCTCTTTCTTGTTCTCATAAGCCGCAATCGTTTTATGCTCGGCTCCGTGATATTCAAAAACCCGCTTGATCTCTTTCCATCTGGAGATAAGAATCAGGTAAGCCAGGAAGACGGCGATCCTGATAGTACCATCCACCACATTGAACCAGAAGGAATTGTCAATTCCCAGCATTTCAGTCAGCAGAAGCGGGAGGTAGAAAAAGGCAAAAATACCGAGCAAGAGAGAAAAAACAACTGTTGCCGCCAGGGATAACGACCACCAGAGACCTTTCTTCTCTTCAAAGGAAATCCGGTCGGCTGGGTTTTGAAAACCCTTTTCAGGCGCAAACTCCTCGGATGAGGCAACCTCAGCCGAGAAACTCAAAGCTTTCACTCCCAGCACAAGGGTTTCGATAAGAACGACCGCCCCTCTCAAGACAGGCATTTCAAAGACCTTGAACCTCCGGCCGATAGAATGCCAGGCTTCCTTTTTAATCAGAATCTCCCCATTGGGACTGCGGACTGCGACAGCCCATTTGTCCGCCGCGCGCATCATCACACCTTCGATCACTGCCTGGCCGCCCATTTTTATTTCTTTGCTGGAAACTGGCATAAGCTTTTAGGTTAAAGGGCGAAAAGAGGCGCCGGTGGAATCAGACACCTTTTTTTACAAATTGCTTCTAGAACAGAAAACCACCCTAAGAGTCAATCTGTAGCTGACCGGCCTGGCGCGCCGGGCTGTCAGCGCAAAGACAGAGCTTATTCAGAAGCCCGGCGGCCAGCTCCTTTATCCTGGGCTTTCTTTCCCTCTCCGCTTGACAGGACCACAGCAGCGGCAACTTTTTCTTTATCCGCCTTACTATGAGCCAGGCTCTTTCGTAACTTCTTACCTTTCTCGTATTTACGGATATATTGCTCTACCCGCCCTGCTGTATCGACAAGCTTCTGCTTTCCAGTATAGAAAGGATGGCACTGGGAACAGATTTCCACGTGCAGCCTGTCCACAGTCGAGCGGGTTTCAAAACTGTAACCACAGGCGCAGGTAACAATACATTTTTTGTAATCCGGATGCAGGTTCTTTTTCATACGTCTCCTCTTCTTCCCTTCGCTATATGAAAGATGACAATCTGAATGCATTCGCCGTTACTCAAAAGAAATCAACACGCCGGGCTCAAAGGCGGACTGCCCGAATCCGGGAAAAGCCAGGCATTGAAACCAAATAAAATAAAATAAAAGTAAACGAATATCAATAAAAATTGGTGAAACTTGACAGCGCTCGTCCCATAATATAAATTTCTTTTGCCCTTAAGCTAACCACTTAAAAATAAAGACAGTTGTTGAAAATGGCAAGTCAAGAACAGGGATCTCTTGGGTTAGATCCGGAATCCGATGCCCGTAAAAAGCATTCAAATAGCTCTTTTGAAGGATTATATGCCGCCGGGCTGGAGTTATTCTCAGAGAGGAAATTCAATGAAGCCGCCGGGAATTTCGAGAAGGCCCTGCAACTGAATCGCAACCATACTGGAAGTATCAAGTACCTGGGTATGGCTTTGTTTCATCTTGGGCATTACACGAGGGCGATCGAACAGTTTCAGCTCTTTTTGCGGAAAGAACCCGAGAACGAGGATGTTTACTGGTATTGCGGGATGGCATATCTGCAGCTCAGCCGCTATGTGGATGCCGAGCGCTGCCAGAGGAA